>Ga0163209_1000085_pt1 | contig 35697 bp, 22 predicted proteins | sample Kivu_160m_FD_113538 | JGI IMG/M metagenome (GOLD analysis project Ga0163209, IMG submission 113538) | Freshwater microbial communities from Lake Kivu, Western Province, Rwanda to study Microbial Dark Matter (Phase II) - Kivu_160m | ecosystem: Environmental > Aquatic > Freshwater > Lake ...
GCCAACCTCTTCAACCGGGAGATCCGGCGGAGGATTCTGTTCCTGGAAGGGGAGATCACGGCAGGGGATTACCTGATGGTGGTGAAGAACAATTATTTCTGGCTGCCACTTGAATCCTCCGCCGGATTTATCGCCAACGGCGACATAGTGGAGGTGCTGCGGATCGGCAAGATCGAGGAGATATATGGATTCCGTTTTGCCGATATCACCATTCGCTTTATCGATTACCCAGAAGAGCCCGAACTGGATGTCAAGATCCTGCTCGATACGCTGAATTCAGAATCGGCTGCCCTCCCTCAGCCGGATAACAACAGACTTTTCCAGACAATCATGGAAGACTACGCGCATTTACGATCCAGGAGGGAGCGTGTGGACCATGTCAAGCTGGACCCCTATTTCAATGCCTTGCAGGTGAAATTCGCCTACGCCCTCACCTGCCACAAAACCCAGGGGGGGCAGTGGGATACCGTTTTCATCGACCAGGGTTACCTGACCGACCAGATGATCAACAGGGAATACCTTCGCTGGCTTTATACAGCCATCACCCGGGCGACAAAAAAAATGTTCCTGGTGAATTTCCAGGAACGATTTTTTTCATTTTAACGACGAGGCACACCTCGTCTCTAAAATGTGTGGTTATTACCACCCGACAAGGGTGATCCCGATCGTCCATGGATAGAGGACAGGCCCCTTGTTTTTCTGGTACATCGGTGTAAGGGAATAGGTGGCAAAGAGGTTCAGGTAGGACCAGCCAATCCTGAGGGTGGCATCCAGTTTGAAAGGGTTCAGATGGTAAGGATCGTGGTTCCTGATAACCGGACTGTCAGCATAAAAGGAGGCCACCTTTTTGCCGGAGGGATCCGCCAGGAAATAGGTGTCCTGCCATTGATAAAGACGTTGTTTCTGGTAAGCCTGAAGACGTAACCCGCCAATGACCCCCACGGCTACATGAAAGCTGTTGAGCCGGTGCCGGGCATTGGTCTGGTATTCGAAGAGGAGGGGGATCGTAATATAGGAGACAAAGAGCTTGTTCACTTTCATTTCCACCGGCTTCCCCTTGTCGTCGATGGTATTGAAGGCGACAAGTGCGTTGGAGTCTCCGATCAGGGTGTAGGATCCGCTGAAATAGTAGTTGTTCAGGGAAAAGCCCAGCCCGGAAGTAAATCCGAACTTGTTTTTGGCAATGTTTACATTCAGTTCGAGGGGATTCAGGTTAACCATCAGGGAGCGGGCCGTATTCATATTGAGGAAGTCGTTACCGGGCCCAAAATCCATGTTGAAATCCTTGTTTACATAACCGTTCCATCCAAAATCAACTCCAGCCCAGTGGCCATTGTATTTCCCTTTTTTACAATAAAACGGAAATGTTCCCCAATTGGTGCCGCCGTATTTGAAGTCGTGATCCTTTTTATTGATATAAATAACTACAGAGTCATCCCCCATTTTCTGGATCTTGACTCCGCTGATGTTGATCTCAGATTGATCGCAGTGATGTTTGTGCCCTTCGTTCTTGTCGTCCTGTCCTTTTGATTTCCCGGGTAAAATGAAGATCATGACAGCTGCCAGTGCAATGGTCAGCACAACGTTAAACTTTTTCATATTCAGGGTGATTTTGGTTCGAAGGAATAAGACGAAGATTTTAGCTCAAAGTTACAGGAAAATACAGAAAGTTATTCAGTCCGGATGCCGGATCCTGATCAGCTGTCAAGCTTAAGCACCGCCAGGAATGCTTTCTGCGGCACTTCGACATTTCCGATCTGGCGCATCCTTTTTTTGCCTTTCTTTTGTTTTTCGAGCAGTTTGCGCTTTCGTGTGATGTCGCCTCCGTAGCATTTGGCGGTCACATCTTTCCGGACAGCTTTCACCGTTTCGCGGGCAATGATCTTGGCGCCGATCGCGGCCTGGATCGCCACGTCAAACTGTTGACGGGGAATATACTCTTTCAGTTTCACGCAGAATTTCCGTCCGAAGTCATAGGCATGATCCTTATGCAACAGGGTGGAGAGGGCATCCACCGGCTCACCGTTGAGGAGGATATCGAGTTTGATCAGTTGAGCCTCCTTGAATCCCGATTGGTAATAGTCAAAGGAGGCATACCCTTTTGAGATGCTCTTCAGCTTATCGTAGAAATCAAAAACGATCTCTCCCAGCGGAAGTTCAACAGTCAGTTCTGTACGGTCGGTAGTGAGGTACACCTGGTTTTTCAGAGTACCCCGTTTGTCGATGCAGAGCCTCATGATGGCGCCTACATATTCCGACCGTGTGAGGATGGTGGCGGAGATGTAGGGCTCTTCAATATGGTCGATCAGGGTAAGTTCCGGCAGTCCCGATGGATTGTGGACTTCAATGACCTCTCTCTTGTTGGTGAATACTTTATAGGAGACATTCGGAACCGTGGTGATCACATCCATGTCAAATTCCCGGTCGAGCCTCTCCTGCACGATCTCCATGTGGAGCAGCCCGAGGAACCCGCAGCGGAAGCCAAACCCGAGGGCTGCCGACGATTCGGGTTCAAAGGAGAGGGAGGCATCGTTGAGCCGGAGCTTCTCAAGGGAGTCACGAAGCTCTTCGTAATCGTCGGCATCCACAGGATAGATTCCGGCGAACACCATGGGTTTCACCATCTCAAATCCCTCGATTGCCTTGTCGCACGGGCGGGCCACCTGGGTGATGGTATCCCCCACCTGCACCTCTTTGCTGGTCTTGATCCCTGATATGATATAGCCGACATCGCCCGCCAGCAGTTTCGGTCTGGGCTCGGGTCTTAATCCCAGCACGCCCACCTCATCGGCTTCGTATTGCCGGCCGGCATTCACAAATTTCACCTTGTCACCTTTCGAGAGGGTCCCGTTGAAAATCCTGTAATAGGCAATAATCCCGCGATAGGAGTTGAACACCGAGTCGAAGATCAATGCTTGTAGAGGCGCCTCGGGATCTCCCTTGGGAGGAGGGACCTTGTGGATGATCTCTTCCAGGATCTGGTCGATCCCGATGCCGAATTTGGCGCTGGCTTCGATGATCTCTTCCCGGTCACATCCGAGGGTCTCGATGATCTGGTCTTTCACCTCCTCCACCATGGCGTTCTCCATGTCGATCTTATTCAGCACCGGGATGATCTGCAGGTCATAATCGACTGCCATGAGGAGGTTGGAAATGGTCTGCGCCTGGATGCCCTGGGTGGCGTCCACCACCAGAAGAGCCCCTTCGCAGGCGGCGATCGCCCGGGATACTTCATAGGAAAAATCCACATGGCCCGGCGTGTCGATCAGGTTCAGGGTATAGGCCTCCCCCTCCAGCTCATAATGCATCTGAATGGCGTGGCTCTTGATCGTGATACCCCGTTCACGCTCAAGTTCCATGTCATCCAACACCTGGTCCTGATAATCCCGCTCCGAGATGGTACTGGTCATCTCAAGCAACCGGTCGGCCAGGGTGCTTTTCCCATGATCGATATGGGCAATGATGCAAAAATTGCGGATATTTTTCACGTCGCAAAGATACTGAAAGAAGCGAAATAGCGAAAAGCGAAAAGCGAAGGACGAAGGACGAAGGACGTTCGACGTAAACCAGGTTTACGGTTTAAAGCTAATACCCAATTGCCAATAGCTAAAAGCCAATAGCCAATAGCCAATTAATTCAGCGCAGAATGGTAACCGACCCGGTAAGGGTGCGTTTCTCGATGCCGGTCAGGGTGATCTCATATACGTCGCAGACATAGAAATAGACCCCGTCGCTGCAGGGCTGATTGGTCGACTGGTCTTTCCCGTCCCAGTCGATGTCGGGATTGTTGGTGTGGAACACCTCTTTGCCCCACCGGTCGAAGATGTTCAGGTTGATGCTTTCCACGGAAGTGTATGGAAAAGGTTCAAAGAGGTTGTTCCAGGCATCATCATTCGGGGTGAAGACTCTCGGCAGCCGGTAAACAGGGCAGGCGGTGTTGTCAACACAGACCCTGTTGCTGAGTTCGCTTTCATTGCCTGCCGAATCGATGGCCGTGATGCCATAACAACCGACAACGGACTGGACCGGCTGATGGGCATATGTGGTATCGTCAGGATTGAACAGGGAGTCAATCACCGTCATCTCCTGCCGGATATCAGAAGTATACCATATACGGTACCTGACGATATCGTGTGTGCATGTGTCATCGGGATTGATCCAGGAAAGTAGGTTTGTCGCGTTGTCACAGTCGGTGCGGACAGTCAGGACCGGGGAGCATGGGGGCAGATTGTCGACAGGGATGCCACAGTTGATCTGGGAGAAGTTGATAATTGGATCCACAAAGCCTCCTCCCGAATAGTGGCCATGACTGCGGATGTAATAGCAATAGCTGGACCCGTTGGCAAGTCCTTTATCCGTATAGAGGGGTTCGTCAGAGAAGCCTATGGAATCGAACAGGGCCAGATGGGAATCATAGCGGTAGACCGTATAGCTCAGGTTGGTCCACGGGACCTCCACGTCCCAGAAGAGGATCAGTTTCTTGTCGGTCGGAGTGATTTCCAGATACATCGATTTTGCAGGCCTGGAGGAGCCGATCAGGAACTCCAATCCCGGTGTGTCGTTGTAAAGATCGATCCGGTAGATGAACGCATAGTCCTCTGTATTCAGCAGGGTGTCTATAAAGAGGGTGTCGTTCAGATCATAGTAAGTCTGGATGGGATCAAACTGCTCCGGAAGGTCCGATCGTGCCCGGGTAACCACATAACGGTAAGGCCCGGGGGCCTGAACCGTGTCGAGTTCCGTTGGTTTTGACCATGCCAGGTAGAGGGAGCCGTTGGCCGGATCGGTTACCCGGATGCTCACATTGGTGATGATGGGAAGGTCTTTCTTCAGGGTGGCACAGGCTTCGTTGGAGGCATATCCTTCGGCAAGATCCGGATACCAGGCGGTCACCAGATAACAGTATTTGATCCCCGGGTTGAGTCCCTCTCCGAGGTTGTCGTCGAGGTAAGTCAGATGGCCGATCCCGTTCAGGGTGGCGATCTTCGTATATCCCAGGTAGGGAGGGACCCCGGTCTCGCAATAACCGGGGACGAATCCCGAGGAATCGGTTTTGCGGTAGACATAGAACCCGGCAGCATTTTCGCAGGCATAACTGTCCCAGTTCAGGGTGATCGTATTGCCCAGCGGGATGGCAGTCAGGTTTTCGGGAGCTGGCCCCACCACCCGGATCTTCATCGATTTGATGTCGGTCAGGTTGACCGGCTTGCTGTTATCCTGGGCTTTGAAAAAGACCTGGTAGGGATTGATCTTCACATGGTCGCAGATGGTAGGCCAGTTGAAGAGGGCGGTGACGTGCGCGGAGTCGGTGGCCGGGTTGGGGATCAGGGTGGCCGGGTGACTCGACAACAGGAAGGGGCCACCGGTGGCCGTCAGGGTGATCCTGTTAGAGTCGGGGTCGTAAGCCCGAACCGGGAAGATCAACGTATCTCCTGCCTCCACGCAGGTGTCCTGCAACGGTTCGATCACTGGGGGCTTGTTGTTGCAGGCGATCACAATGATCTGCATATCCCGAAGGATGCTGCCGATTTTGGTCCCGTTCCGCCACTCTTCGATCAGGATGGCGATGTTGTATTCCCCCTGTTGCGGAGGGGTCACCCAAAGAAAGTCGCCGGTCACCGGATTCAGGGTAAGCGAATCGGTTGCGGGGGGAAGCGTGTATCCAGGAATGGGCAGCCCCATGGCCCCCATGCAGGTGACAAGCCGGTAGGAGAGGCTGTCTCCGTCCACATCGTAAGCACCGGGATTATGAAGGAAGGGCTGGTTGACACAGGCATTGTCAATGGGTGGCAACAGCAGAACGGGGGAATTGTTGTATCCTCCCATGAAGGGATTGATCACCAGTTCTGAATAGATGAAGAGGGGAACATTAATCGAATTCGGAATATTCAGGATCCCTCCGTTCCTGTTGGGGTCTTCACAGGAGATGGTGTAGGTGGCCGGCCCGGCGAAGGTGTGTTCCCCTACATACCTGTTGAAAGAAATCTCATTAGGAAGGTATTGGATCTCCACGCGCCGGATCTCGCTGGAAGTGCCATCACCCCACTGGATCGTCAGGTAGTCGCGGAACGCGTTGGCGGGACTGGGCGTGAAGGTGTATGAGATGAGTGTGATCTCATAGGTGAGGCCCGAAAGATGGCGGTAGGTGATCTCCGCGGCACGCTGGTGCGTGGCATGCAAGAACAGGGGAGATATCAATGCCAGGAAAAAGAAAAGAATGAACCGTGTTAGGTTTCCGTGGGGCATCGTAAAATCGGGAGTCAGAAATAGCCTTTCAAAAGTAATCATTTTTCCCGCTGCTTTCCCCTGCCTGTTGTTTCTATTCATTCTAAATTTAACTATTTTTGTCTCTCCAACAGAATCGGGACCCGTGGGATGAACAACGTTGATCCGAAAGCTGAAAACAGGGAGATTCTCCGTCGCTACCGTTACCTGATGAAGATCTGGCTTCCCAAGAAGGAGGAGGATCGCAAGATGGTCAGGAAGGCCTTTAATATGGCCCTGGAAGCCCATAAGGACATGAGGAGACAAAGCGGAGAACCTTATATCTACCACCCTTTGGAGGTGGCGATCATCTGTGCCAGGGAGATAGGGCTTGGCATGACCTCGATCGTCTGCGCCTTGCTCCATGATGTGGTGGAGGATACCGAATTTACGCTGGATGATATCCGCGGCCTCTTCGGGGACAAGGTCGCTTCCATCATTGACGGACTGACGAAGATCAAGGGGATTTTTGACCAGAAGACGGCCTCCATTCAGGCGGAGAACATCCGGAAAATGTTGCTGACGTTGTCCGATGACGTCCGGGTGATCCTGATCAAGCTGGCCGACCGGCTGCACAATCTCCGGACGTTGGACGCCCTGCCGGAGCAAAAGCGACTGAAGGTTGCTTCGGAAACCATCTATCTTTATGCCCCTCTGGCCCACAGGTTGGGATTGCATGCCATCAAGTCGGAGATGGAAGACCTGGCTTTGAAATATACCGATCCGGAGATTTTTACCTCCATTTCACATAAGTTGAAAGAATCGGAACAGGAACGGATCCGGTTCATCAATAAATTCATCCAGCCGATCCGTGATGCCATGGCAGATCAGGGGTTCAAGTTCAGTATCGCCGGTCGTGAGAAGTCGATTGCTTCCATCTGGGAGAAAATGAAAAACAAGGAGGTCCCTTTCGAAGAGATTTACGATGTATTTGCCGTCAGGATCATCATCGACTCTCCTGTGGAATCGGAAAAGGCGGATTGCTGGACCGCCTATTCGATCATCACCGACATATACCGGCCCAACATGGAGCGGCTGCGGGACTGGATATCCATCCCCAAGGCCAATGGATACGAGGCCCTGCATACGACGGTCATGAGCAGCACGGGTCAGTGGGTGGAGATCCAGATCCGTTCGAAGCGGATGGATGAAATTGCCGAGAAGGGGTATGCGGCTCACTGGAAGTACAAGGATTCGATGAAAGTCAGCAGTCAGCTTGACCACTGGCTCGACCGGATCAAGGAGATGCTGGATTCTTCTGACGACAATGCCCTTGCGTTCATTGATGATATCAAAGGCTATTTTTTTCTAGAGGAGATCTCTGTCTTTACACCACAGGGGGAGTTGAGAACGTTGCCGGCCAACAGCTCTGTCCTGGATTTTGCCTATGCGATCCATTCAGAGATCGGCAATACCTGCATCGGGGCCAAGGTGGATAAGAAACTGGTCCCTATCAATGCCCAGCTGAAAAACGGACAGCAGGTGGAGGTCATCACATCCAAAAGGCAAAGCCCTCGGGAAGAGTGGCTTGATTATGTGGTGACCACCAGGGCCAAGAGCAATATCAAGCAATCCATCAAGGAACACAAACGCAAATTCAGGTCGGCCGGGCAGGAGACGATCAAACGATGGTTTGAAAAATCCAATCTGGATCCCACGGCCGAGAATATCAAGCGGTTTCAGGCTTCATTGAATCTTCCCACCCTCACGGACCTCTATTATGCTGCTGCGCAGGACAAGATCGGGATCAAAGACGTAAAGGCATTTGCAACGGCCAACATCAAAAGTGGCTGGTTTAATTTTCTGACGAAGCCCGGGTCCAAATCAAAACCGCAGGAGGTGGTAATGCAGCCGAAAGTTACTGAAACGACCATTGTGCCCAGCCTTTTTTCAGCAAGCCTGAACGGAGAGGAGCTGAAAAGAGGGTTCGAGGTGGCCCGCTGTTGCAATCCCATCCCCGGAGATGATGTCATCGGGCTCATTGCCTCTGAAAAGCTTCCGGTACAGGTTCACCGCACCAATTGTCCCAAAGCGATTGAACTGATGTCAAGCTTTGGGAACAAGATGGTCAAGCTGAATTGGATCAACAGGGAGCTCTCCTCCTTTGTCGCCAGGGTCAAGATCACGGGAGTGGACCGGATGGGAATGCTGCAGGATCTGTCGAGGGTGATCTCTTCTGAACTGAACCTCAACATCAAAACCTTCTCCCTTCATGCCGACGAAGGCTATATCAAAGGGGAAGTCACACTGTTTGTGCCGGATGTCTCCACCCTGAACCATTTGTTAAAGGATCTCAGAGAGATAGAGGGGGTAAGAAATGTCACCCGGGTAGACTGATAAAAACTATTTGAATCATGTCTAAATAAACTTATCTTTGTATTTTTATTGAAAATTTCTTGAAAATGAAGAAGGCAGCTGATGATTCATTTGATGCTATCCGGAAGCGTTTTACTGAATATCTTGAGCGAAACGGTCATCGGAAAACACCTGAGCGGTTTACTATTTTAAAAGAGATCTTCGCTACCGACGGCCATTTTGATATTGAGACCCTCTACATCCGGATGAAGAATCATAAATACCGGGTCAGCAGAGCCACCCTATACAATACTATTGAGTTACTGCTGGATTGCGGATTGGTCAAGAAGCACCAGTTCGGGACGAATTATGCCCAGTTTGAGAAAACAAACATGCAGGTTCAGCACGACCACTTCATTTTTAATGATTCAGGTGAAGTCATTGAGTTTTATGACCCGAAGATCGAGGAGATCAAAGCAAAGATCCAGGAGCTGTTCGGCGTAACGATCACTCATTATTCACTGACTTTTTACGGAAATTCCCGGTAGAGAAACAAATCCCAACAGATGAAGGTTGATGTTATTTTAGGCTTGCAGTGGGGAGATGAGGGGAAAGGCAAGATTGTCGATGTATTTACTCCCCGGTATGACATCATTGCCCGTTTTCAGGGTGGTCCCAATGCGGGGCATACCATTGAGTTCGACGGTAAGAAGTTCATTCTCCACACCATCCCGTCAGGGATCTTTCATCCGGACAAGCAGAATGTCATCGGGAATGGCGTGATCATTGACCCGTACATTCTTTTCAAGGAGGTGGATGCCCTGTATTCGGCCGGCCTGAGGCCGGAGAACAACCTGTTGATTTCCCGCCGGGCTCACCTGATCCTCCCTTCGCACCGATTGTTGGATGCGGTTTATGAAGCGGCAAAAGGGAAGGAGAAGATCGGTTCGACCTTAAAAGGGATCGGGCCCTCCTATACCGATAAGTACAGCCGGTCGGGACTCCGGGTGGGAACCCTCTCTGATCCCCATTTCATGCAGTGCTATACTGCCCTGAAAGAACGGCACCTGGATATCTGCCGTCAGTACGGTTTTGACTTCAAGGATTACCTGATTGACGGATTGTCTTATGATGATTATGAAAAGGGCTGGCTGGATGCCTTGAAGAGGCTGAAGGAGTATTCCATGATCGACAGTGCCTATTTCATGAACGATGCCTTTCGGCAGGGCAAATCGGTACTGGCAGAGGGCGCCCAGGGGACGATGCTTGACATCGATTTTGGTTCGTTCCCGTTCGTGACCTCCTCCAACACGGTCACGGCCGGCGCCTGTACCGGGCTGGGGATCGCTCCGGATAAGATAGGAACTGTATATGGCGTCTTCAAAGCATACTGCACCCGTGTCGGAGGAGGTCCTTTCCCCACCGAACTGTGCAATCAGACGGGGGATCATTTGCGGAATGCCGGCCATGAATTCGGCAGCACCACCGGGCGCCCGAGGCGTTGCGGATGGCTGGATCTCCCGGCCCTGAACTATGCCATTATGCTCAATGGTGTCGGCAGGCTGATCATGATGAAGGCAGATGTGATGACTGGCCTGGAAGAGATCCAGGTGTGCACTGAATATGAACAGCAAGGGATTGTGAGCGATACCGTTCCATTTGATCTGGGCGCCCGGCAGATCCATCCTGTATACCAAACAATCCCTGGATGGGAAGGGCCTCTGGATGGTTCTGAAGGGTATGAGGGGCTGCCTCAGCCTCTTAAAAATTATATTGCCTATATTGAGCAGGCTGCCGGCATCCCGGTAGAGATCATTTCACTTGGGCCCGACAGAACCCAGACGGTTTTCCGAAAGGAAACGTAGGGGAGAGGAACTATTTCCGCTTTATTTCAATCAGTTCGTATCCTTCGATGATATCACCGACTTTGATGTCATTGAAGTTCTCTATGTTGAGTCCGCATTCATATCCGCTGGAGACCTCCTTCACATCATCTTTGAACCGCTTGAGGGAGGCCAGGTTCCCCGTATAAACCACGATTCCGTCGCGGATGATACGTACTTTCGTGTGACGGGTGATCTTGCCGTCAAGCACGAAGCAGCCTGCAATCGTTCCGACCTTGGTGATCTTGAAAACTTCCCGGACCTCTACATTGCACAGGATCTTCTCTTCGATCTCAGGGGCCAGCATGCCTTCGATGGCTGAGTTGATCTCCTCAATGGCTTGGTAGATGATGGAATAGAACCGGATATCAATTTGTTCCTGTTCAGCCAGCTTTCGGGCCGAAACCGAAGGTCTCACCTGGAATCCGACGATGATGGCATTGGAAGCGGAAGCGAGCAACACATCCGATTCGGTGATCTGTCCTACCGACTTGTGGATCACATTGACCATCACATTTTTTGTGGAGAGTTTGATGAGCGAGTCGGTAAGCGCTTCCACCGAACCGTCCACATCGGCTTTGACGATGATATTGAGTTCCTTGAAATCGCCAATGGCAATCCGGCGTCCGATCTCATCCAGTGTGATGTGTTTCTGGGTGCGGATCCCCTGTTCACGCTGAAGCTGTAACCGCTTGTTGCTGATGGATTTGGCTTCACGTTCATCCGACAGGACATGGAAACCGTCGCCAGCCTGGGGCGCTCCGCTCAATCCAAGCATGAGCAGCGGGGTGGAGGGTCCGGCCGTTTTGATCGGCAGGTTCCGTTCGTTGTACATAGCCTTCACTCTTCCGTAGGTGGATCCGGCGAGTACGATATCGCCAATACTGAGTGTACCTGTCTGAACCAACAGTTTCGCCACGTAGCCACGGCCTTTGTCGAGGGAAGATTCGATCACGGTACCGGAAGCCAGCCGATCGGCGTTCGCTTTGAGGTCAAGCAATTCAGCTTCCAGAAGCACCTTCTCAAGGAGCAGGTCGACATTGGTCCCCGATTTTGCCGAGATCTCCTGGCTCTGGTATTTTCCTCCCCACTCCTCTACCAGGATGTTCAACTTCGACAGTTCCTCCCTGATCTTCTCAGGATTGGAGTTGGGTTTATCGATCTTATTGATGGCAAAGACGATCGGCACACCGGCTGCCTGAGCGTGGTTGATGGCTTCACGGGTTTGAGGCATCACCGTTTCATCGGCTGCGATCACGATAATGGCAACATCGGTTACCTGGGCTCCCCTGGCACGCATGGCCGTGAAAGCTTCGTGACCCGGAGTGTCGAGGAAGGTGATGGATTTCCCGTTCTCCAGAAGGACTTCATACGCACCGATATGCTGTGTGATCCCGCCGGCCTCTCCTGCCACTACGTTGGCACTGCGGATATAGTCAAGCAGCTTGGTCTTTCCGTGATCCACATGGCCCATCACCGTGACGATGGGAGGCCGGGAGGTCTGGTTTTCATCTTCATCAGATTCTTCAGCCAGATTGATGGCCTCCTGGACCTCCACGCTGACAAACTCTACCTTGTACCCGAATTCTTCTGCCACCAGGCTCAGCGTTTCAGCATCCAGACGCTGGTTGATCGAAACAAACATCCCCAGGGTCATGCAGGTCGAGATTACTTCGGTGACGGGCATGTTGATCATGGTGGCCAACTCATTGGCAGTCACAAATTCGGTTACCTGGATGATGCGTTTCCCTTCTTCGATCCGTTCCATCTCCTCGTGCATCTGCACACTGGCAGCTTCCCGTTTCATCCGCCTGTACTTCGAGGCTTTTGATTTTCCCGCCGGAGTAAGCCGGCTCAGGGTTTCCTTGATCTGGCGTTCAATGTCCTCTTCCGAAATCTCAGGTTTCTGGATATCGCGTGAGCCTTTTCTGTCCCTTCCACGTCCTTTGGCCGTTTCGGGCTGCAAGGCCATCCCGGGTTCTCCGGGTTGTCGTTTGATCCGTTTCCTTTTCTTCTTTTTCGATTTCGAGGAATCATCGGATGAGGAGGCAACCGGTTGTTTTTTCTCCGGTTTTTTTGTCTCCGGAAGGATCATCGAGCCGAGGATGGTCGGACCTTCCAACTTGATCCGTTCCGTGGCAAGGAAGTTATCCGGTTCAGCCTTCTGCGGAGGAACAGGTGTGGGTTCCTCCGTTTCAGGTTCCGGTTCTTCCGTGGCAGCGGCCACCGGTTCAACGGCCGGTTCAGGCGTCTCTTCAGCCGGGATTTCTGCAGGTGGCTCTTCTTCCTTCTGTTTTTTATCCTTTTTGGTGGTTCTCTTTTTAACTTCCGGAAGATCCATTTTCCCCAGGATCTTCAGGGATGAGGAGGCTTCCTCTTTCCTCTCTTCCTCGGCCGGAACCGTCCCATCCGACGTTTCTTTGCCCTGCTCAGCCTTCGCCTCAACAGTTTTCGCCTTTGTGGCAACCTCTTGTTCCCCGGAGGCTTCGGCAACCTTTTTCTCAGGCTCCTCTTTTTTCTCCGGAGTTTCCAGGACCTTTTCCTGTTCAGCAGGTTTGTCGGGCTTGACAGGGGTCTTTTTCGCAACAGGTTCTTCCTTCTTGGCAACTTCGGAAGGCTTCGTGTCGAAACCCAGGGAAACATTCTTGATGATCAGGTCGTCAAGCTCTTTTTCCTGTTCTTCCATGGAATCCCGCTTGTCGGCAATGGTGATCGTCTCATTTCCGCCAAACTGCAACCCGATCTTCTTTGCCTCCTCTTTTACGTGCTTCTCAGAGGCAAATTCACTCATCAGCAGCGTGTACATCTCCTGAGACAATTTGGCATTGGGGTCCCGGTCCAGTTTGAATCCTTTTTTATTCAGGAAATCCAATACCGTGGAGATCCCGATGTTGAATTCCCGGGCTGCCTTGCTTAATCTGATCGATGATGTCCCTTCACTCATATGGTACGCTTCACTCCCTTCCCGTCAAATTGGCGGTAAAATTAGGACTTTTTATTCAAACTCCGCGGTTAATATGCGAATTACTTCATTTATAGTCTCTTCCTCGAGGTCGGTTCGTTTCACCAGTTCATCCACATCGAGGTCCAGTACACTCTTGGCGGTGTCACATCCGATGGTTTTCAGTTCATCGATGATCCACTGATCGATCTCATCCGAAAACTCCTGAAGATCAACGTCTTCATTGTCAAAATCCGTATCCCTGTAAACATCGATCTCATACCCGCTCAGTTTTCCGGCCAGCTTAATATTGTAGCCACCTTTGCCGATGGCAAGGGAGACCTGGTCGGGTTTCATGAAGACATCGGCTTTTTTGTTCGTCTCATCGATAGCGATGGAGGTGACTTTTGCCGGACTGAGGGCCCGCTGGATAAAGAGGGATGGGTTGTTGGTGAAGTTGATGACATCGATGTTCTCATTCTTCAGCTCCCTGACAATCCCGTGGATACGCGATCCTTTCATCCCAACGCAGGCGCCTACCGGGTCGATCCGGTCGTCATAGGATTCCACGGCGATCTTGGCCCGTTCCCCGGGGACCCTCACAATCTTCTTGATGCTGATCAGGCCATCGTACACTTCCGGCACCTCCGCCTCAAACAGCCGCTCAAGGAAGGTCTCTGAGGTACGTGAAAGGATGATGAACGGGGTGTTGTTCTTCATCTCAACTTTCAGTACCACCGCTCTGATCGAATCGCCCTTGCGGTAGAAATCGGAAGGGATCTGTTCCGATTTCGGGAGGATCAGCTCAATGCTCTCATCGTCTAACACCAGAATCTCTTTTTTCCATACCTGGTAAACCTCTCCGGTGACGATCTCCCCGATCTTCTCTTTGTATTTCAGGAAGATGTTGTTATTCTCATACTCCTGGATCTTGGCAATCAGGTTCTGGCGGATCGAGAGGATCTCCCTTCGGCCGAAACTGAGCAACTTGATCTCTTCCGAGAGCTCTTCCCCCACCTCAAAGTCGGGCTCGATCTTAATCGCTTCCGATAAGGGCACCTGCACATTCTCATCCTCCACCTCGCCATCTTCCACGATGGTCCTGTTTCTCCAGATCTCCAGGTCGCCTTTGTCGATATTGACGATGATGTCAAAATTATCAGCTGATCCAAACTGTTTTGCCAGCATGTGCCTGAAAACCTCTTCGAGGATGATCATCATCGTTTCCCTGTCTATATTCTTGAATTCCTTGAATTCAGAAAAGGTTTCGACTAAATTGAGTTGTTCCATTGGTTTTTTTATTAAGTCATTAGGTCATTAAGTCATTAAGAAATTAGGTCATTAGGTTATTTGAATGAGAGGAGAATTTTTCCCTCTTTTATTTCATTGAATGGTATCTCAATAACATGTTCCTGTTTTGCCTTTTTCCCCGATTGAAGGGTCAGTGCTACTGCCTCGGGACCGGCAGCCTTCAGTTTCCCTGTGATGGTCTCGCCGCTGACGGTCTTGATCTCGATGGTTCTGCCGGTATGCCTTGGATACTGCCTGGGCAGTTTCATGGGTTTATCCGCTCCGGCCGAAGAGACTGTCAGGTCATAATCCTCTTCATCCCGGTTGAACGCCGTTTCAATCGCCCGGGTCAGCATCCGGCAGTCATCGACAGTAATGCCATTTTCCCCGTCAATGAAGACCGAGATCTTGTCTCCGGCCGAGACCTTTACCTCTACCAGGAATTTGTCACTTCCTTCGAGGTGCCTGTTGATAAAGTCGGTGATGTGTTCTTTTGTTATCATACCGGAAGGTTGTCAAACAGATTTCAATAAAAGAGGGGACTGTGGGTCCCCTCAATTCAATACTTTCAAAATCAGTGCAAAGATACAACAATTTTTTTCAAATGAAACATATTTGAAAAAAATGATGAAGTCGCTTCGCTCCTGATGGAGGTCCTCCGGGCCTTGATAGGGGCCCTTTGGGCCCGATAGGGTTGCTTTCGCTCCCGATAGTTTTTAAAAGCAGTGGATTCCTTCTTTAGAGTATTCAGGGGTAATTACAGCGGTATATTTCCGTGTTTGCGGGGAGGGCCCGACTTGGTTTTCGTCTGGGTCATCTCCAGGGCCTGGATCAGCCTGAAACGGGTATCTTTCGGGTGGATGATCTCATCAACATAACCCAGTTCGGCTGCCTTGTAGGGGCTGGCAAAGGTGTTTTTGTAATCTTCGACCCGTTTTTTGCGTGCCTCTTCCGACAACTGATCCTTTTTATAGAGGATGTTCACGGCGCCTTCGGGACCCATCACGGCAATCTCTGCCGTTGGGTAGGCAAAGTTCACATCGCCTCCGATGTGCTTGCTAGACATCACGTCATAGGCACCGCCGTAAGCTTTTCTCGTGATGATGGTGATCCTTGGCACGGTGGCTTCGCAGTAGGCGTAGAGCAGTTTGGCCCCGTGTTTGATGATCCCTCCCCACTCCTGGTTGGTTCCCGGGAGGAAGCCGGGGACATCCACAAAGGTGATCACCGGAATGTTGAACGCATCGCAGAAGCGAACAAAGCGCGCTGCCTTCATGGAAGACTGGATGTCAAGAACCCCGGCCAGGTGAGCGGGCTGGTTGGCGACAATCCCTACGGAACGTCCGTCGAGCCTGCCGAATCCAATCACAATGTTCTGGGCGAAATGAGGCTGGATCTCGAAAAAATTGTTATGGTCGACCACCGTAGTGATCAGCTCTTTCATATCATATGGCTTGTTCGGGTTGTCGGGAACAAGGGTGGTGAGCTTTTCATCTGCCCTGCGGATATCATCGGTACAGGTGGTGATTGGAGGTTCCTCCATGTTGTTGGAGGGGAGAAAGCTCATCAATTCACGGATCATGATGATCGCTTGTTCGTCATTCTCGGCCAGGAGATGGGCCACGCCGCTTTTGGAGTTATGTGTCATGGCTCCCCCGAGGTCGTTCATCGTCACCTCCTCGTGGGTGACGGTCTTGATCACATCGGGACCGGTTACGAACATGTAACTGGTATCCTTCACCATGCAGATGAAATCGGTGAGGGCAGGAGAATAAACAGCCCCACCGGCGCAGGGCCCCAGGATAGCAGAGATTTGCGGCACCACCCCCGAACATTTGGTGTTACGGTAAAAGATATCGGCATAGCCGGCGAGGCTTTCGACACCCTCCTGGATCCGGGCGCCTCCAGAATCATTCAGCCCGATCACGGGTGCTCCCATGTGGATAGCCAGATCCATGATCTTGATGATCTTGTCGGCATTGGCCCGGCTGAGGGTGCCTCCGAACACGGTGAAGTCCTGGGCAAAGACAAACACGATCCGGCCGTCGATCTTGCCGTATCCCGTCACCACGCCGTCGCCGAGGACTTTCTGGTTGTCCATGTCGAAATCGTGGCATCGGTGAGTCAGAAATTTGTCTTTTTCCACAAAGGAACCGGGATCCAGCAGCAAATGGATCCGCTCGCGGGCGGTCAGCCGGCCTTTGGCGTGTTGCTTATCAATACGGTCTTGCCCGCCGCCCAATTCGGCCAGCTTGGTTTTTTCCTCAAATTGCCTGAGCTTTTCGTCGAGTGTTGTCATCTTGATAACGTTGAATTATTCAATCACCACCAGGGGCTGGTGCGCGTCCACCGTATCCCCTTCCTTCACCTTGATTTCACGGATGATCCGGTCTTTTTTGACTTTGTATTCGCTCTCCATCTTCATGGCTGATACCACCACTACCGTATCACCTGCCTTGACCTGATCCCCGACCTTCACAAGGATCTTCACCACCTTGCCCGGCATCGGGCTGACAATGACCGAGTCGTCATCGCCATGATCGGAATGACGGCTTTTCTGGTACCTCGATTCGGCATCAATGATCTCGGCATCATAAGAATACCGGTAAGTGTTGATGTAGTATTTTTTCGGGCCGCCCGCTTCGATCAACTCGATGTTGTACGATTTCCCATCCATCAGGAGCAGGTAGACTCCCTGTTCCACCATGATAATATGGGCATCATACTCTTTATCGTCGATGGCAATGAGATACCGGTTCCCCTCCTTCTCCAGCAGTTTCACATTGGCAATGCGGCTATCCAGGCTTATTTCAAGTTCATTCATATCCGTTTAATTATAGAGGTTCTTCTTGCGGCCGGTTACCTTCCAGTCGGCCGTTCCCTCCTTGGTGATGACCTTGGTTTCAAACTTCTCCAGTTTACTGAGGTAATCCGCAAAGATCACCATGATGGCCCGGTCTTCGTTAACCGGATTATTTTCTCGGGGGCCCGTCAGACACTCCTGGTTCTTTTCAATGAACTGAGTGTTGTAATGTCCCTGATTGAAGGCCGGACAGTCCATGATCCGCTCTAAAAAACGGATATTGGTCTTGACGCCGGTGATCTTGTATTCATAGAGGGCTCTTTTCATCCTTGCGATGGCTCCTTCACGGGTCCTCGACCAACAGATCAGCTTGGAGATCATGGGATCGTAGTATATCGGGATCTCGTATCCTTCATAAATATAGCCGTCGCACCGCACGCCCAGACCTTTCGGTTCTGTTATGTGCGCGATCCTTCCCGGGCTGGGCATGAAGTTATTGTCGGGATCCTCCGCATAGATCCGGCACTCGATGGCATGCCCGTCCTGGTAGAGGTCCTCCTGTTTCAACCAGAGCACATCCCCCTGGGCGATGCGGATCATCTCCTTGACCAGGTCGACCCCCACGACCCGCTCGGTGATGGGATGTTCCACCTGCAGCCGTGTGTTCATCTCCAGGAAGTAATAATGCTGCTGGTCATCGACAATGAACTCGATGGTGCCGGCGCCTGAATAGTCGACCGCTTTGGCTGCAGCAACAGCTGCTTCTCCCATGGCTTTCCTTACATCGGGGGTGATGAGGGGAGAGGGAGTCTCCTCTACGATCTTCTGGTGACGCCGTTGGACGGAGCACTCCCTTTCAAAGAGATGGATCACATGGCCATGTTTGTCAGCAAGAATCTGAAACTCAATGTGGTGTGGAGAATCAATGAATTTTTCAATGTAGACGGAATCGTCGCCGAAAGCAGACAGCGCTTCCGAGCGGGCCATCCGGATAGCACTCTCTATCTCGGATTCTTTCTTCACCAGCCGCATGCCTTTCCCCCCACCTCCGGCAGAAGCTTTGATCATCACCGGCAAACCGATCTCGCGGATCACTTCCAGCGCTTTGGCATCATCCCTGATCGGTTCCGTTGTACCCGGCACAACGGGAACCCCGGCAGCGATCATGTTTTTCCTGGCCGTGATCTTGTCGCCCATCGCCATGATGGCATCAGGTCCCGGACCGATGAAAATGATCCCCTCTTCCGCACATCTTCTGGAAAAAACCGCATTTTCAGAGAGGAACCCGTATCCCGGATGGATGGCATCAGCATGGCAGCTCCGGGCAACCTCCAGGATCTTTTCGATATTCAGGTAACTTTCTGAAGAGGGGGCGGGCCCGATATAATATGCTTCATCGGCATACCTGACGTGCATGGCGGACTCATCGGCATCGGAAAAGACCGCAACGGAAATAATCCCCATTTCACGGCATGAACGCATCACACGAACGGCTATCTCACCCCGGTTGGCAATTAGGACTTTTTTTATCATCTATAAGATATTGATATTCAGATAAATACAGCAATGAAAAGGATGATTGGGTGCAAAGATAGAGGAAATATTGAATTTATTAAATATTAAGGATGTTAAATATCTATAAAAGATCATTGCGTGCTAATATATAAAAAATATTTATATTTATCTCTTCAACCAATATCCATAAAAGGTCATGAAAAAGCTGGCATTATTATTCCTTTGCGGGGTTTTCCTGTCTCTCTCATGTAAAAAAGCGGTCGACGAATCGATCGATTGCATCACGGAACTCCTTTTTTCCTTCGTCACGTACACTCCAAGCACCACGGACCCGAAAGAGATCACACTGACATTGGATTACGCCGGCGGGTTTACGGTCAATATCATCTGGGAATATGGGGACGGAACGTCGGAATCGAAGACCGGAATCACCACGGTGCACCGGTACGACAGTGCAGGCCGTTATGACGTAAAGGCGAACATCACCTTATCCGCTGAGGATTACTCCAGTTGCAGTACCAGCAGGAGTGAGACGGTCGACGTCTACTGACCCGGACCAGTGCGTAATACAGGAAGGTTGCGTCAGATCGGTTTCCCCGAACGTATGATTTTTCCGCCTTCGTTCCCGCTGCCGGGTCCGAGTTGAATGATCCAATCGGCATGCAGGATCATTTCAGGATGGTGTTCCGTCATCAGCAGGGTATTTCCCTGGTCGGCCAGTTGATCAAACAGGCGGATCAATGCCGGCAGGTCATTGGGATGAAGTCCCAGTGCAGGTTCTTGAAAGACAAAAAGTTGCCGGTTTCCTGAAGGATTTAGCAGCTCTCTGACAAGGGTCAGCCGCTGGGCTTCACCTCCCGACAGGGTACTGAGGGGCTGGCCCAGTTTCAGGTAACCCAGCCCAATCTGGCGGAGCAGCGCAAAGGGATCGCGAAGGGATTTTTGATCATAGAAGAATGTTTCTGCTTCCCTGAAACTCAAGGAGAGAACGTCGGCAATATTTTTCCCGTTGAGATGGCATTCGGGGATCCCGGTTTTGTACCTAGTACCATGGCAAATTTCACATGGGACCGACACATCGGCCATAAAATCCATGCTGACGCGGATCTCCCCTGTGCCGTTACAGTTTTCGCACCGGCCGGCCGGAGAGAGGAAGGAAAAATGGTTTTTCGTCAGCCCCCGCTCCCGGGCCTCCTGTGTTTTGGCAAAGAGGTTCCTGATCCCGTCGAAGAGGCCGGTATAGGTTACAGGAGTGCCCCTGGATTCGTCGAAATGCCGTTTCTGGAGAATGGGCACCACCCCGTGGATCCTTTCTGTACCGCTGATGTTCTTACATCCGACCGGCACTCCCGATTCGAGTGAAGCGAGCAGGACATCCTGAAGCAGCGTTGATTTCCCGCTTCCTGAAGGGCCGGTGATCACGATGATGCCGCCTAATGGAATATCGACGTTGAGGGATTGCAGGTTGTGCAGGGTAGCGCCTTGGATGGAAATGCCGTCCCGCTGAATCGGGATCTCCACTTCGCTCCGAGATGCCGGATGCCCGATTCCGGATGCTTCAATCCGGTTACAGGATGTGACCGGTAAAGGGACCCGGGTCAATAAGGGGGCTGTCACCGAGTGGGGTTGCCGCATGATCTCTTCCGGTGTTCCGGAAGCCAGGATCTCTCCCCCTTCATCTCCCGCTCCCGGACCAAGATCGATCAGGTAATCGGCCCGGCGGATCATCTCCGGGTTATGTTCGACCAGGATCATGGTATTCCCTTCATCCCGGAGCATGCGGATCTTTTCCATCAGCCGGGGCACTTCAGCTTCCGGTAACCCTGCCGAAGGTTCATCCAGCACATAGGTGATCCCGGTGAGTTGCGACCCGGTTTGCCCTGCCAGCTTGAGCCGCTGGAACTCGCTGCCCGACAACGATTCCACCGAACGACCGAGTGTCAGGTACCCCAGGCCGAACTGATCCAGCCCATCCAGTCGCTGACGGATCTCATCCAGCAGCCATCGGACTGCAGTCTTGGATTCTGTTGGAATACCCTTTTCCAGCGAAGGGATTTTCCGGAGCAGGTCATTCAGGGGAGTGTCCGAAATTTCAGCCAGGTTCATCCCGGCGATGGTATAGGAGAGCGATTCGGGGTTCAATCGCTTCCCGTTGCAGGCTTGGCAGGTGACCTGTTCCATCAGGTGTTTCATCTCTTCTCCACGGTGGTCGGCATGCTTTCGCCGGTATTCCTCTTCCACCAGCCGGGCAAACCCTGCCCATACTCCCCTGAAGTGATGTCTCCCTGTCCGCTCCTTTCGTCTGAACTCCCAGGTGATGTCGTAAACCTCTTCGCCCGATCCCTCCATGGCCAGGATCCTGGCATCTTCGGAGAGGTCGTGCCAGGCGAGGGAAAAATCGAGGTGATGCCGTTCTCCCACGGCTTTGAGTGTGGCGACATACTGCCCGAAAGGATCCCCGTAAAACCTGCCGGTTTTTGTCCCCTCCATAGCTCCGTTAATTAGGGAGCGGCCGGGATGGACGATCAGTTTTGAAACAGCACAGCGGAGAATCACTCCCAATCCTTCACAAACCGGGCAGGCTCCTGTTTTGTCGTTGAAGGAGAAGAGGGAGCTCAATACCGGATCCCGGGTGGCGAATCGTGAGTATAATAGCCTAAAGATATCATGGATACCGGAATAGGTTCCAATGGTGGAACGGGGATTGCTGCCGGGATTTCGCTGATCGACGGCAAAAACGGGTGTAAGGCCGGAGATGGAATCGGCCTCGGGATCGGCCTTGATCCCGATACGGGAGCGGGCATAGGAGGAAAAACTGGTCAGAAAACGGTTTTGCCCTTCTGCCACGATGGTATCAAAGGCCAGGGATGATTTGCCGCTTCCCGAGACGCCGGTGATCACCGTGATCCGGTTATGGGGGATGGAACAGGAGATGTTTTTGAGGTTGTGGGTGGAGACGTTGGTGAGGAGGATGGAGGATAAGGGATGAGGGATGGGAGATGCGGGATGGGAGATAGTGGATTTTAGATTTTGGATCTTGGATTTTGGATCTTGGATTTGAGACTCATTATCTGACATCTCATACATGATATCTCCTATCTCCGAACTCCCATCTAATATCTGAAATGAAAATTCCTTTGGATTCAGGTATTCCTTCAGGGCCTGTCCGGTAAGGGATTTGGTGGTGTTGATGATCGTCTCAGGGGGGCCTTCGGCCACCACCCTGCCGCCATCGGCGCCGCTGCCCGGACCAAGGTCGATCACGTGATCAGCGGCAAGGATCAGCGCAGGATGGTGCTCGATGAGGATCACCGTATGCCGGTTCCCGGTAAGGGACCTCAGGGCTTTGAGCAGGTTATCCACATCGGCGGAATGGAGGCCGGTAGTGGGTTCATCGAGAAGGTAGAGCGTATGGCCGGAACTTTTTCGGTACAATTCGGTGGCCAGTTTGATCCGTTGGGCTTCGCCGCCGCTCAGGGTGGAAGAGCGCTGGCCCAGATGGAGGTAGCCCAGTCCGAGGGTATGCAGTAGCTTGAGATGCTCAAAGATAGGAGGATCACCGCTGAAAAATCCCATTGCATCCTCAATGGTCAGATCCAGGATATCGGCGATCGTTTTCCCTTTAAGCCTGATCTCCAGGGTCTCCTCATTGAACTGTCTGCCATGGCAGGTCTCACATTCTGTTTCAACGGTTCCCATGAAGTGCATGCCGATCTGGTGATAGCCGGTCCCTTCGCAGTCGGGACAACGTCCGCTCCCCGTGTTGAACGAAAACCGGCTTTTCGTATAGTGCCGTTCCCTGGCTTCAGGGAGCGCGGCAAACCGGTCGCGGATCAGATCGAACAGGCCCGTATAGGTTGCCGGGTTGCTGCGGGAACTCTTCCCAATGGGGTTCTGGTCGATGACAATGGTCTTGCGGATCACTTGCTCTCCGCTGATCTCCCGGAAAGTCCCCGGGATCCTTTTGCCAACCACATCATTGACAAGCGTCGATTTCCCCGCTCCTGAAACGCCGGTCACGACATTCAGGCTGTGAAGCTGGAATCGGACATCAATGTTCCGGAGATTATGATGAGTTACGCCGAAGTACGAAAGATAGTGGTGTGGTGGTATGGTGATATGGTGCTTTGGTGATATGGTGGTGAGGTGCCGTAGTGCCGTGCTGCCGTGGTGCTCGTTTTCGCTTGTCCGCTCGTCCGCTCGTCCGCTTGTTCGCTTGTCCGCTTGTCCGCTTGTTTCCGCCTGTCTTCTGAAAAGATACTGAAGGGTGGCGCTTCGGGCGATCGTCTCTTCCGGTAGCGATCCGAGTTCGGTGACCGGACAATTCAAGATAACTTCTCCCCCGAGTGAGCCGGCGCCCGGACCGATGTCGATCAGGTGATCGGCATGGCGGATAAAGGCCTCCTCGTGTTCGACCACCACCACGGAGTTGCCTTTGTCACGCAGTTTCTTCAGTGCATTGATGATCCGCATGGAGTCTGATGGGTGAAGTCCCACAGAAGGTTCGTCGAAGATATAGAGGATCCCCTGCAGGTTGGTTTCCAGTTGCACTGCCAGACGGATCCGCTGGGCTTCCCCGGTCGACAGGGTGGTGGATTCGCGGCTGCAGGCAAGGTACCCGAGCCCCAGTTCCCGCAGGGTCCTGATCCGGAGAAGGATGGCATCAATAATTGGCCGGGCGATCATCTCCCGGCTGTCGTCAAACTGCCACAGGGAGAGTAACTGCTCAAGGTCACTCAGGGAGAGGTCGTTCAGGTCGGAGATGGAGTGGCGGTGGATCGTGAAGGCAAGGGCTTCGGGTTTCAGCCGTTTCCCCTGGCAGACGTGGCATGTCTTGGTGCGGACAAACCGCAGGATGTTCTTGTTTCGTTCACGCTGGAGGATGGTTTCCATCACCGGGATGACGCCTTTGTAATAGCCCATCTCTCTCGGCTTTGCCGTGATCCCGCTCCATCGCATCCGCGATTCAAGGGTATGTTTGCCAAAAGGGACTTCGAGCTTATCGCTGCCAAAGAGAATCACGTTTTTCTGTTTCTCGGTCATCTCCTGCCATGGAATGTCGATGGTGAACCCTTCGGCCTGGCATACCTGGTTGAGGACATCCAGGGTGACTTGCGAGTAAATGATATATCCGTTGGGGGCGGTGATGACCATAGCCCCCTCACGGATGCTTTTTGTGGGATCGGCGATGAGCAACCCGGGATCGAGGGCGTCTTCCACCCCCAGTCCCTTGCAAACCGGACAAGCCCCTTCGGGAGAATTGAAGGAGAAGAGGCTTCTTGTCCGCTTGTCCGCTTGTCTGCTTGTCCGCTTGTCTGCTTGTCCGCCTGTCCTGGCATAGAGCAATCGCAGGTAGTCGTAAATTTCCGTGAGGGTTCCGACGGTTGACCTTGGATTCCGGGTGATGGCATGCTGATCGATGGCGATGGCGGGAGAGAGTCCGATGATCGATTCAACTTCCGGTTTATGGGTTTTTTGGAGGAATTGGCGGGCATAGGCTGTGAAGGTGGCCAGGTAACGCCGTTCCGCTTCACGGAAGAGCACATCAAAAACCAGCGATGATTTTCCGGAACCGGAGACCCCGGTGACGACCACCAGCTTGTTTTTGGGGATATCAAGGGAAACAGAGCGGAGATTATTCTCCGATGCATTCCGGATTGAGATCAGATCCTGACGCTTCATCCATTGGATTTACCGGCAAAGATCGGAAAAAGTTCGTGTTCAGCGAATATGATTACTTGACAGGGTTGACAGATGCCACCACACCAGGTCGTGGTCTCCGCTGCGCTCCGAGATGTCAGGTATGCGATGTAATACGATGTTAAATCTTAGATCCAATACCCAAAATCCAATATCCAAGATCTACTATCTCACATCTCACATCCCATATCTCATTTCCATTAACTCCCTCCCTTCAACTCGCCGAAACTGAACCTCAGGAATCCAAAGGAGAAGCCTATCATGGCATTGTTCGATTTAAACAGGGAGATCACATCCCGTGTGGCAAATCCGATCTGCCAGGTGACATTCTCTTTTCTGACGGGATAGAAAGTGACACCCAACGGTACGTTGGTTCCCACATTCCCACCGGTCACCATCCCGAGGGAGAGCTGGACCCACTTGGCTGGATCGTAATGGACACCAAGGCCCATCATCGCTTTTTCGTAATGGCCGGGAATGTTTTTGTTCAGCGGGATATAGGAATCAATCCCCACCTCCACCTTGTCATTGATCAGGTAGCTGGCCCCTCCGCGGAAGTTCATGGGGAGGTTGACCTTTTTCTTTTCCAGACCGGTCCACAGGCTGGGATCTCCGGGGGCGTTATCGGCAACGATCAACTGCCCCTGAGCAAAGATGTTGTAGTTGTCGATCCCGCCTGTTTCAATCTGATAAACTTTCACGTCGTTGGCGGCATAGAGGTTCCCGTTATAAGTAATGGATCCGATATCGTTCACAGCCAAACCGATCCTGACTTTTTGCTTGATGAGGAAGGTAAAACCAAGATCGAACCCGAATCCGTCACCCACGCGCCGGAGGCCTGTTTCAGTGATCAGTGAGGGGGTCGGTTCATTGTAGTTGACCTCAAAGATCGGTGACAGGGCAGTAAAGGCTTTCTGGTTGCTGAGGTCTTCAAAATACTGGTAAGCGCCGTAGGCGGCAATGTACCTGACGGCAAACCCACCGTACCAGGTGAAGTTCTCCTTTTCGATGATTTTACGGCCGTATCCGAAGTTATATTCCCGGTACCAGAGTGCATGAAGTTTGGTGCCCGCATAGACTTCCGAAGCCATTTGCGGATTGGTGGAATATCCGGTTACGCTGTCGGTCCCGTAATTGGCGGTGCTGTCGAAATAGGGGGTGTAGTTGTACCCCTGAAAGAGGAAATTGGCTGCATTGCTGTTCAGCGTTGTGCTCCACAGCATCCGGTCGCGGATCGTGAAGGCGAAGCCACCGATTTTCTCATGCTGATAGGAGAATCCAAACCATGTAACTCCCGCCTGCGCCCATAACAGTTTGTCGGAAAAGTCTTGTGCTGCCACGGCTTTTCCAAGGGTATCCAGGTTAATGTTCTCGTTGAAGAGATCTTTCCACACCTGCGATCTGGAGAGGGGTTCCGAGTAGATGCCAAGGGCTGTTTCCATGAACCCGAGGTTCATGCTGTTTTCGTTCCATGTCCAGCCAAGGTTTGCCGGATTGATGCCAATACACTGGTAGTCGGACAGGAAGGTTGTGGAATAGCCGCCACCGGTGGCGTTAAACGCGCTGATCTCCATCTGTGAGTATCCGACACTCACTGAAAGGAAAAAGAGGAAAGCTGTAAAGATCTTTTTCATGGGCTTGAAAATTGGTTTATACCGGTCAAATGTACAAAACCATAATACAAAAATCAAATTTATTTAACTTCCATTACATCCCGGAATTTTCTTCCCGGGGAAACTAACGATGCAGGACCGGGAAAAAAGGTCGCTGTTCGTTATCTCTCCTTGAAGCGACTGCCAAACCATCACTAAACCTTAAAGAAAGCTAAAAGCCTGCTAAACCGAACCTAAAAGAAAGTCGGCAGCCTGCCACAAGCCAGAACGATGACACAACTCAGCAACAGACCTATTCGGTTGACAGCATCCAGTCCAGAGATCTCAGGACCTCCGCTGCGCTCCATCTATCAATATCTGCCACATATGGCCATCCCGCCACGCCAAGGCGTGGTCTCCGCGGAGTTCATCCCGCTGCAAGCGGGGCTAAGACATCCCCCATCCCGCATCTCACTTCCCACATCGCGCATCCTCATGTTTAGCCCATGAACGAAAAAAGGCCATTAATCCATTGATTAACAGCCTTTTAATAACGATATTTGTTGACCCACCAGGACTCGAACCTAGACCAAGAGAACCAAAATCTCTTGTGCTGCCATTACACCATGGGTCAGTTTGAAGTTAGATGTCAGAAGTCAGAAGTTAGAAGTATAAGTAAGAACTGAGAAGTTAGAAAACTGAGGTGCTGACTTCAGGGCTGCAAAAGTAATAAATCCTGAATTTATTTGCAACCTCGGTTCACGCGGGTATTTTTTGTACTTTCGTGGCCATAATCGCCGTTGCATCAATCATCATCCCATGAACAGGTATAAACAACTCAACAGAATCTTTGGCTGGGCTGTATTTGTCATCGCCTCTGTTGTTTATCTTATGACCATTGAACCCACTGCCAGCTGGTGGGACTGCGGGGAATATATCGCCACCGCCTATAAGCTTCAGGTTGGACACCCGCCGGGAGCCCCAACCTTCCAGCTTCTGGGAAGGTTCTTCTCCCTATTTGCCTTCGGTGATACTTCGCACGTGGCCATGATGGTCAATATCATGTCGGCCCTTAGCAGCAGCCTCACGATCCTGTTCCTTTTCTGGTCCATTTCCATGTTAGCCAAAAAGCTGGTCGCTCCCAACGGGGAGATGACCACGGGAAGGATGTACACGATCTTTGCCGCATCGGCCATCGGGTCCCTCGCCTATACCTTCAGCGACACCTTCTGGTTCTCGGCGGTTGAAGGAGAGGTGTATGCCATGTCATCCCTGATGACCGCCCTCGCCTTCTGGATCATCCTGAAATGGGAAGAGCAGGCGGATGAAAAACATGCGTTCAGGTGGCTGATCCTGCTGGCATTTTTCATCGGTCTATCTGTCGGGGTGCATATGCTGAACTTGCTGGCTATCCCGGCAATCTCCTACGTCTATTACTTCAAGAAATTCAAGACCACACGCTGGGGGATCATTTACACGGCGATCATCTCCATCCTGATCCTTGCCTTTATCATGTACGTCATCATCCCCTGGGTGGTGAAGCTTTCTGCCAAATTCGAGCTCCTCTTCGTGAATGGCCTTGGCCTTCCGTTCAATTCCGGGACCATCTTCTATTTCCTGTTGCTGATCGGACTGATCATCTGGGGCCTATGGTACACACGGAGAAAACAACAGGTTATCTGGAATACCATCATCCTGGGAATCACCTTTATCCTGATCGGATACTCTTCGTTTGTGATGCTGATCATCCGGGCAAACGCCGATACTCCGATCAATGAAAATGCACCGAAAGATGCCATCAGCATGCTTTCCTACCTGAACCGGGAGCAATACGGCGACTGGCCTATTTTTTACGGAGCTTACTGGAATGCCCCCATAGTGGATTATGAAGACGGAACGCCCGTCTATCGCCGCGATAGCGAAGCGGGAAAATATATTGTCATCGACGATCGCAAAGGGACCATTCCGGTGTTTGACGAGCGTTTCACCACGATCTTTCCCAGGATGTGGAGCCGTGCCCGCAAAGGATCTGAGGCGTTCTACAAGGATTGGGGAGGGGAGGGGAGACCCATATCTGTGACCGGTCCCGACGGAAAAGCAGAGACCAGAAACAAGCCCACCTTCGGTGAGAACCTGAACTACTTCTTCAGCTACCAGATCGGTCATATGTATATCCGTTACTTCATGTGGAATTTTGCAGGACGGCAGAATGATGTCCAGGGATTCGGAGGGCCGGCCAACGGCAACTGGATCTCGGGGATCCCTTTCATCGACAAGATGCGCTTGGGGAGCACGCAGACAAACCTTCCCGACACGATGAAGAACCGTGCCCATAACACCTATTTCTTCCTCCCCCTGATACTGGGGATTATCGGATTCCTGTTCCATCTGAAGAGGGATTACAAAAACACGATCGTGGTGGCGTCCATTTTCATCATGACCGGACTGGCGATCCTGGTTTACCTTAACCAGCAACCCTATGAGCCCAGGGAACGGGACTATGCCTACGCCGCCTCGTTCTATGCCTTTGCCATCTGGATCGGGATCGGGGTGATCCAGCTGATCCAGTGGTTAAACAGAAAAATCGGGGAGAAGGTCTCCATCGGGGTGGTCTTTGCGGTGACACTGGTGTTGGTGCCCGGACTGATGGCCCAGCAAAACTGGGATGATCACGACCGTTCGGGGAAATATGCCTGCCGCGATTTCGCAGCCGACTACCTGAACTCCTGCGGGCCACAGGCCATCCTGTTCACCAACGGGGACAACGATACCTTCCCTCTCTGGTACGATCAGGAGGTGGAAGGGATCCGGACCGATGTACGGGTGGTCAACCTGATGCTCGCTTCCGGCGCGTGGTACATTGATCAGCTTTACAAGAAGATGTACGAATCGGAACCGATTCCCTTCACCCTGCCACAGAAGGATTACCGCCCCGGCTCCAATGACATCCTGCCCTATTACAATGTCGGTTTTAACGGCTACGTTGAACTGAAAGACCTGATCGGGTGGATCAAAAGTCCGAATCCGCAAACCTACCTGACACTCCAGAACGGGCAGAAAATCAAGTTCTTCCCTGCCAAGAAGATCAAACTGACCGTCAACAAGGAGAATTGTGTGAAATACGGTATCGTGCCGCCCGAACTTGTCGACCGGATGGTGGATACTGTCTACTGGACAATCCGGTCCAACCAGCTTTACAAGAACGACATCATGCTGCTTGACCTGATCTCCACCACCAACTTCACACGGCCTCTCTATTTTGCGGCCCCCTCCAGTGTAAGTCATGTGTTCAATGTGGATTCCATCTGTTTTGTCACGGGATTTGTCTACAAATTCATGCCGGTGCGTGCTTACAAGGATGAATACATATCAGGGCTGGGAACCGTTGATCCCATCGCCTCCACGGATGCCCTGCTGAACAAATCGGCCTGGGGCAACCTGAACGATCCGCATGTGTACGTCGACCCCGAAAGCTTTAACAACTCCATCCGGCCGAAGACCAACTTCCTAAGAACGGCCAAGGGGATGATGGCATTAGGGAAAAAGGAAGAGACGAAAGCGCTGCTTGACGAATACCTGCACTATTTCCCGGAAAGCAAGTTTCCATGGGATATGTATATGATCCCCTATGCCGAACTCTACTATCAGTTGGGTGAAACGTCGAAGGGCGACAGCATCCTGGAACGGCTGGCTGAAACCTATGGACAGGAACTTGACTATTACAACGCGGTCACCCCTGCCAACCAGGTCGCTTACGAGCAGGAGATGCGTACTGCCCTGAGTGTGCTGAGAGACCTTGGACGAGTGGCCCAGAACAACGGACAGAAGGATCTGGGGGCAAAGTTAGACTCGGCCTTTATGCAGCGGATGCAGTTTCAGTCAAGATAACATGGTGCTGACATACATACACTGGTCTCCCGATCCTGAGATCTTCAGGATCGGGAGCATGGCCGTGCGCTGGTACGGAGTGTTGTTTGCCCTCGGGTTTATCTTTGGATACATCATCTTGCAAAGGATGTTCAAAATGGAAGGGGTTCCCATCAAGTTGCTGGATTCCCTGACCACCTACATGATCATCGGGACGATCATCGGGGCCAGGCTCGGCCATTGCCTCTTCTATGAGCCGGATTATTACCTGGCCCATCCCATGAAGATCCTGGCCGTTTGGGAAGGCGGATTAGCCAGTCACGGTGCCGCCATCGGGATTATCCTAGCCCTGATCCTCTTTTCCTACGTGAAGAAAAAACCCTTTCTCTGGGTGGTTGACCGCATTGTGATCGTGGTGGCCCTTGCCGGCTTCCTGATCCGGATGGGAAACCTGATGAACTCTGAAATTTTCGGGCATGTCACCTCCCTCCCCTGGGGATTTTATTTCCTTCGGGCGTCAGATCCCAAAGAGGCGCTGGATCCCCGACATCCTACCCAGATCTATGAAGGGTTTTCCTACCTCCTGATCTTCTTCTACCTGACCTGGTACTATTACCACAAGAAGGGGGATCCCGAGCACGGCTTTCTCTTTGGCATGTTCCTCATCCTGGTCTTCGGGGTTCGGTTTTTCCTCGAATTCCTGAAAGAGCCCCAGGTGGGCTTTGAAGCTACGATGACCCTGAACATGGGGCAATTGCTGAGCATCCCCTTTGTGCTGGTCGGAGTTTTCTTTGTGGTGAGGAGTAGAAGGTTAAGAAATTAGGAAATTAGTCACGTATCCAATATCCAATATCCAATATCTAATATCTCCCATCTCCTATCTGAATTCCCCTATCCTTTCTTTCAGCGCTTCGTAGTCATTCTCCAGCACCATGCCGGGGAAGTTTTTCGACATCTCAAGGGCATAAAGCAGGTCAAGCTCTTTCTGGGGCATGGAGAAGTAGATCTTTTTTGATCGAAGGTAACCGGCCAGGTACTCCTGCTCGGTTTGCCCCGGTGTGGGAATGAAAATGGCTCTTTTGCCCATGGCCGCCATATCCATGACGCTGGAGTAGCCTGAGCGGCAGATCACCACCAGCGCTTTCCGGATATACTCCCGGAGGATCCCGGATTCAAGATGGGAGAAGATGCGGATATGTTCAGAGAATTTTCTCTCTTCGCGGCGCTCAGTCATCCCCTTGACAACGACGGTCTTCAGATCGGTTCGCTGGAGCTGTTCGAGCAGCCTCTCTTCAAGAATGGTTCGTTGGGGTTCAGGACCGGAAAGAAGTACCAGGATCTCAAACGGTTCTATGTCATCTATTTCCGGAGGAGGGGTGGATCCGGAGAACCGGGAGAGGGTGCCGATGTAATGGAGGTGCCGTGGAAGATGTGCAGGATGGGAAAGCTCTCCCGCCAGCCCTTTGTGGTGGGCATTGTCGGGAACCCAGCACTCGGTGTACTTCCGGATGATTGCATAATTCAGCCGCTGCAGCAAAGGGGCCGTGAGACTCAGGTATCGAGGCACCTGTATGAGTAACTGATGCGTCATAAAAACCGAAGGGACCGAATGACTCCAAAGCCCGTAACGGTTGTCGGAGAATACCAGATCGATCTGCTGTTCAACGATCAGCTTTTTCAGCAGCCTGTGTTCCCTGATGATCCCCCTGAGCAATTTCGGGCCCTGGAGAATCAGTTTCAGGAGCATCATCGAACCCTGGGGATAGACCACGTGCGTCCCCGGAAAACAGACAAATTCAAGTTCGGGAAATTCAAGACGCAGAAAAGCCAATGGCCGCCGGTCGGATGCGATCACCACACGAAAGCCCTGCTGAAGAAAATGACGGATCACCGGAACGCACCTTGTCGCATGTCCGATGCCCCAATCAAGAGGACAAACCAGAACACTTTTTCCCTGGATCAAGTTTTCCATCCCTACAAAAATACGGTCTGAATCCCACTGTCAGTAAAATTGTGGAAAACTGGGTATTACTTTTTCCTGTTCAACCCGATTAACAGGGAAACAAAACCGATGTTACTCTATCAGATCGCCTTGTGCCTCATTCCCGGGATCGGAGATATCCTTGGGAAAAAGCTTGTGGAGATGTGCGGCAGCGCGGAAGCTGTATTTCGTGAGCCCAAACGAATCTTGCAGAAAGTAAAAGGGATAGGGGATATCCTGAGCGCTGCCGTGGGGAACCGTGAGGTCTTCCTGCTGGCTGAACAGGAGATGGCTTTTATCGAGCGGTTCAGCATCAGGCCCCTCTTCTTTCAGGACCCCGACTATCCTTCAAGGTTGACGCATTGTATTGACAGCCCGATGATGCTTTTTTTCAAAGGGAATGCCGGGATGAATGTCCCCAGGGTTATCGGGATTGTCGGCACACGAAGCGCCACCAGTTACGGTAAGACGATCTGCCGGGAAGTGGTGGGCGGATTAACTTCACACAATCCACTGGTGGTCAGCGGACTGGCATATGGCATTGACAGTTGTGCCCACCGTGCAGCGCTGGAGAACCACCTGCCTACGATCGCTGTCCTGGGACATGGCCTCGACAGGATCTATCCCTATGCCAACACGGCATTGGCGGAAAAGTTGCTCTCCTGCGGCGGTCTGATCACCGAATTCTTCAGCGGGACAAATCCTGACCGGGAGAACTTCCCAAAACGCAACCGGATCATTGCCGGGTTGTGCGATGCCATTGTGGTGGTGGAGGCGGCACGGCAAGGGGGCGCATTGATCACGGCTGATATTGCCAATTCCTATAATCGTGATGTGTTTGCCATCCCGGGCAGGATTGGGGACCCATGGTCGGAAGGGGCCAATTACCTGATCCGGGTCAACAAAGCGCACCTTTGCCAGTCGGCCGAGAACATCGAGTACATCATGGGATGGAAGATTCCCGAGAAAAAACCGAATCCCCAGCGCAGGATATTCCTGGAGATGACCCCCGATGAAGAGCTGGTGGTGGGATTTCTCGGCGAGACGGGAAAAGCCGGCATCGATGAGATCATGATCCGGACTGCCCTTCCTGCCAGCAGGGTCTCCGCCGCCCTGCTGAACCTGGAATTTGAGGGAATCGTCAGGTCTTTGCCAGGAAAGATATATGAGATGTGAGATGCCTGATGCCTGATAGGAGATAGGGGATAGGAGATGGGAGATGTGGGATAATGGAAAATGTAAGAGGTATTCTTTAACTTGTCCGCCTGTCCGCCTGTCAAATTTTATCCAGCGGTTCGGGTTTGGTGGAGGCGGCTTTCATCCCTAAAATGAATACAATGACCATGGAACCAAAGGCAAAGAGACTCAGCAACTTATAATCCTTGCTGAGCAGGCAGAAGTTGAAAAGGCCATGAAAGAAGGCTGCGGCAAACAACCCCGTAAGGTCATAGACGAAACGTGATTTGATGAACTTGGCCATCCCCACATAGAAGCCCATGATCACGGCGAAAATCAGGTTTGCCGGAACAAATACCAGTGAATAAAGGGTAACCGGCATGAGGTCACGCGTACTTAGCGGATCAAGAATGAATAGAAGGATCCGGATCGTGGAGAAACCCAATGCCACCATGATAGAGAGCGTGATCCCGTGGAGTGGCGTATCCATCCCCTCTTTTGGAACGATCAGATAACGGTAGATGAGGAACATCCCCAATTCCGAGCCAAAACCGACGGTAACAAACGAGTAAAACAACGTGCGTTTGAGACTGCGAAGGTCGTTCAACCCCAGCAATGAGGAGAGGTACTGGGCGGCGAACAGCACCACGATCCCGGCCATGCCCAGGAAGAAACTCTTGATTAGCAAGGATGTGAAAGACTTGCTGGTCTGTTTATAAAAGTAGAAATAGATCACAGTTGCAATGACAGGAGCAAATCCTACTGTAAAATATACAATTGGTCTCATGCTTTCCGGATTGGAGTTTCTGACCTTCAAATGTAAGATAATTTATATTTTTACAAAGGGATATTTCAATAAATCATACGTTCATGAGTACAGTTAAAATCAAGAATCTATCCGAGAAGGAGATCGAGGATCGAGGAATCAGACAATGGCCTGTTTGGACAAAAGAGGTGTCGAGGTTCGATTGGAGCTATGATAGTGAAGAGCAATGCCTTTTTCTGGAAGGGGATGTTATCATCGAAACCACGGAGGGTGAGTTCCATCTTCAGCCTGGTGATTTCGTCATCTTTGAGGAGGGACTGGCTTGTGTCTGGAACATCCGGAGACCGGTCAAGAAACACTATTATTTCCCCTGAACCGATGGCCGGACCGAACACGCTGGAAGGACTGGTTGAAAAATCCACCGGAAGTTGGGTTTACGTCCGCAGTGATGACGGCAACCGTTATCCCTGCAAGGTGAAAGGGCGCTTCCGGATCCAGGGGATCCGAACCACCAATCCGGTGGCGATTGGCGACCGGGTTGAGTTCACCCTTCTTCCGGGTGAGGAGGAGGGTCTGATCAGCCGGATCCTTCCCCGGGACAACTATATCATAAGAAAAGCGACCAAACTGTCTCGCGAAGCCCATATCATTGCCGCCAACCTTGATCACGCCTTCCTGATCGTCACCCTGGTGAATCCGCGGACCTCCTCCGGTTTTATCGACCGTTTCCTGGTGACAGCCACCGGATATTTCATCCCGTCAAGCTTGATATTCAATAAACTGGATATCTATTCGGCACAGGAAAACCAACAGATGGAAGAGCTTTTCCGCATCTATGAGCAGGCCGGATATCCCTGTTATGCGGTCTCCGCTCTCCGTGGTGATCATGTCGGGCAGATCAGGGAGTTGCTGAAGGGAAAGGTCAACCTCTTTGCCGGACATTCCGGCTCCGGCAAATCTGCGTTGATCCGGGCGATAGATCCAAGCCTGAATCCCCGGATCGGAAAGATCTCCGAAACGCATCGAAAGGGCACGCATACCACCACCTTCGCCGAAATGTACACGATTACCGGAGGAGGATACATCATTGACACGCCTGGGATCAAGGAGTTCGGACTGGTCCATTTCGAGGCTTCCGAGATCCCCCGGTGCTTTCCCGAGATGGAACGCCTTTTGCCCGACTGCCAGTATAAAAACTGCACACATATCCATGAACCGGGATGCGCGGTGAAAAAGGGGCTTGAGACCGGCGAGGTCAGCCGGATGAGATATAATAGTTATCTTAGCATCCTGAACGATAAGAACAAACGATCCTGACCATGATCGCCCGAGACCTGATCACCGATTCCGTACCCCCGCTGAACACCTCCGACAGCGGGGCCTTGGCCTTGGCCATGATGGATGAATACCGGGTTTCCCATATGCCCATTGTGAACAACCAGGAGCTCCTCGGTTTGATCAGCGATGCCGATATCTTTGCCCTGAATGCGTTCGACGACCTGATCGGGAACCACAACCTGACCTTGAGCGGTGCATATGTCGTTGAATCACAACCGATCTATGAGGTCATCCAGACTTTTGCCAACCTGAAGCTCACCCTCATGCCGGTGCTGGATGAAAAGAA
>Ga0163209_1000088_pt1 | contig 35264 bp, 14 predicted proteins | sample Kivu_160m_FD_113538 | JGI IMG/M metagenome (GOLD analysis project Ga0163209, IMG submission 113538) | Freshwater microbial communities from Lake Kivu, Western Province, Rwanda to study Microbial Dark Matter (Phase II) - Kivu_160m | ecosystem: Environmental > Aquatic > Freshwater > Lake ...
ACCGGGAAGCTTGTTTGTTTTATGCTTCTGGCATTAGCAACCATCATATTGGCATCGTGTTTAAGCCCGGCGCAGCAGAAAGTTCGGGACGGGGACGTGTCTTTGGGCAAAATGGACTGGAATAATGCCGTTATCAGCTACAGTGAGGCGGTAATCATGGATCCTCAATTGAAGCTTGATAAAAAGATTGCCGGTGCATATGCCGGGAAAGGTGACGAAACCTATAAAAATCACGATTACGTAAGCGCTGCGTTCAATTACGGGAAGGCCATCAGTTTCAACCCCGGTATCGATGTCGGGTTGAGATTCGGGCATGCCCAGTATGAAGTCGGGATACAGTATTTAAACCAGCATAAGTACCAGGAAGCGGTAGTGGCGCTTACAGGAGCAATTAAGCATGGCTATGCGAATAAGAATGTATATTTGAGTCGTGCCCGGGCGTATGCCAATGAAGGCCTTTATTCTTATGCGATCGCTGATGTCAGCAACTTCCTTGATAGTGATGTGCAATCCGCGGAGGCATACGAGATACGTGGTCACGCTTATCTTGCAACGGGTGAATATGGCAAAGCTGCTGCAGATCTTTCACAGGCGATAGAGCTGGATCCCTCGGCAAAGGAGGCTTATTTCGACAGGGGGCTGGTCCGGCGGGCAATGGGTGAGTTTACTATGGCTATCGCCGATTTTAGAAAGGTGATCGACCTGGATCCATCTTATGTGGCAGCGTTCGTCTGGCTTGGCAGGACTTATTATTCCACGATGGGCTATTACGCAGCGATCGAGCAGTTTTCCCGGGCTATAGACATGGATAATAAAGAAGCTGCCGTAGCCTATAATGACCGTGCGGTGTGCCTGGGCAAAATAGGTCGTTTCAACGAGGCCGTCGCTGATCTGGATACCCTCACGGGCACGAATCCTGCGTTTTACCTCGCCTATTATAATCGCGGCGTCCTTTACATGAAGATGGTGCAGCCCGGCCGGGCTATTGAGGAACTGGATACATATCTCTGTCTGGATATACTTGATAAATTCGAATGCCGCGGACTGGCCATGGGCTGGCGCGGCTATTACACGGAATATACTATGTGCTGCATCAGGCCAGGTATCTCTGAACGTGCGATAAGCCAGTGCAACCGGATAATATCGCAAAGACTCAGGTATGACAGGCTGCCTTATGCGGAAGGCTCACTGTATTTTGGGAGCGAGAGGTCTGATTACGTTTGGTAAAAACATGATCGGCGGCGTTAAAGTATTGCTCTGGTCCCCGGCTTTTAGCCATAAAGCTGAGGGGGGCTTTTTTAGCCCAGTTCATTGGTCAGCAGTCGCCCGCCGAGGAGGTGGATGTGGATGTGGGGCACGATCTGTGTGCCGTCCGCTCCGCAGTTTATAGAGAGCCTGTAGCCGCGTTCAGCAACGCCTTCCTTGCGGGCCACCTGGCTGGCGGCCAGGATCATTTTCCCCATAAGCAACTGATCGGCATCAGAAAGGTTATTTACCGAGGGTATGTGTCTCCTGGGTATTATAACATCATGTACCGGCGCCTGGGGATGGATATCGCGGAAGACTATGATTTCGTCATCACTATAGATTATTTCCGCGGGTATGGAACCCGCGGCTATTCTGCAAAATACGCAGTCCATGTCAGTCAGCACTATGCGATGCGGATTGTCTGGCAGGTAGTGGTGCGCTCGATGCCGGCAATCTTGTGAAAATGCTCGGTGATCAATTTGCCCACGGCATCGACGGAGTCACCCTCAACTACAGCGATGATGTCATAGGGACCCATTACTGCATCCACGGATTTAATGCCATCGAGCTTCTTAAGCCCATTGAGGACCGCCTTGGTCTGACCTACCGACGTGGTGACAAGTACATAAGCTTTGGCTGCCATAATACCACCTCCATATTCTCAAATTTTAGCCTATAGCGTTAGCTTTGCGCAACTGCTCCAGATCCGATTTCGTATATCCGGCTGACAGGAGCACTTCGTCCGTATGCTCACCTGAGTACGGCGCCAGGCTCCTTACCTTCCCCGGTGTATCGGACAGCTTGATGGCTATGCCCGGGTGCTTAACCTTCCCCAATTTGGGATGGTCGAACTCAAGCAGCATCTTGCGGTGGAGCAACTGTGGATCGGCAAAGACCTCATCCAGCGTATTAACCTTTCCTGCCGGGACGTCGTGCCTGATGAGGAGGTCGAACCATTCGTCGCGGTTTTTTGTGTGGAATATCTTCTTGAGCTCGTCTTCCACTTCGCTCCATTTAGGGTCATCGGCCTTCTGTATGAAGTGAAGCGGGTTGAAACAATATGGTTTAAGGTCGTCCCTGCCGATTGCTTTACACAGGTTCTCCCAGAACCAGGGCTCGAGGCAGCCCAGGCTGATGAGCTTGCCGTCCTTGGTTTCATAGGTCTTGTAATAGGGATACGCGCCCGCCAGCGCCCATTCTCCACGCGGGAATTTGAGCCCGGCACCGAAATATTGTTGCAGGAAGAAAGTCATCAGTGTAATCACGCTGTCCGTATATGAAATATCGACATACTGTCCCTTGCCGGTCTTTTCTCTGGCGAAGAGTGCTGCCAGTATGCCTACAGCCCCGTGCATGGATGCCCCGGCGAAATCGGCGATGAAGTTGAGCGGGATGGCCGGCGGCTGTCCCGGCCAGCCGATGAGGTCGAGCGCACCGGCTATGGAGATGTAATTGATATCGTGGCCCGGGTACTGGTTGTAGGGACCGTCCTGTCCGTAGCCGCTGAGTGAGCAGTATATGATGCGCGGGTTGATTTTCTTGACGGTCTCGTAGTCGGCTCCCATGCGTTTCACCGCGCCGGGGCGGAAGCCCTCTACTATGACATCGGCATCCTTTACCAGCCTGTAAAACACCTGGCATCCCTCTTCTGATTTCAGGTTGATACGTATGCTCTTTTTATTGCGGTTGAGCGCGTTGAAGGCGGCGGCGGCTTTCAAGGATTCTGCATCTGCCCCGGCGTACAGGCCGGCGCCGCGGCCGCTGGTCTTCGGCAGGGCCTCTACCTTGATGATTTCCGCCCCGAAGTCGCCAAGTATCATGGTGCATAGTTCGCCCGGTGGGAGGTGAACCAGCTCGAGTATCCTGATGCCCTCTAAGGCCAGCATATGTCCTCCGCGTTAGTTTTTAGTAGCATGCCCGCTTAAATTCGTTAAATGATACCTGCAGGGGATAGGACAGTCAATAAAAGTGCTGTCATCGCGGGGAGCACAGCTGACGATGCAAGACGGAAACATGTCATTGCGAGGAGTGCAGCGACGAAGCAATCTGCTGGCACTGTATCAAGCCCCGCATCTTCGATCAGGTGATTGCTTCGTCCCTTTCATATATCAAATACTTTTGTTTGCTATGGCGCCCAGTCCCATGCCGCGGCGTTTCTTCAGGTAGCGATCACGGATAATATAATAGACCAGTCCTATAATCATCCAACCGGTCAGTATCACGAAACCAGCCATGCTCTCCATGATCAGCGCAACGATGAAAAAAGCGCCGAAGAGCAGGGCGAAGACAGGTATGAACCAGAGCCAGATTCCTTTAAGTTTGAAGGGGGCTGCGGCATATTTCTCGGGCATCTTTTTGGGGAAGCGCATGGTAGCTATGAGGATGGGAAAGAAGAGGATGATTGAGCCGATAGAGGCCGTAATGGACAATATTTTGAACGAGGATGCACCGACGGGCAGGAAAATCATGGAGAGCACGAACATGATGAGCAGGCCCCAGTGGGGCGTGCCGAACCTTTTGTTCACTGCCCCCAGTATTTTGGGGAAGACCTCGTCCTCGGCGAAGACGAGGATATATCGGGAGGCGAACATGAAGGTGGCGTTGATGGTGGTGGCCAGCGCCAGGATGCCACCGCCCACGGTGAAGAACAGCGCCAGTGGCCCCGACATGAATTTGCCGGCCGGCACGGAAAGCGGCTGGTTGGCACACATACTCAGGGGCACTGTACCTACTGTGACCAGCCCCATCAGCGTGTAAATAACAATGACGATGGGCATGGAGATAGCAAAGGATAGAGGGATATTCCTGCCTGCATTTTTTATCTCCGCGCCCAGATCGATGATGAAGTTGGCGCCCATATAGGCGAAGAAGAGCATCCCTGCGGCCAGGCCCACGCTGGCGAATCCGCCGGGGAAAAGGGGCGTCAGGTTGGCTGGGTCGATGGCGGGTATTCCCGTGATGATATAGGAGAGCAGCGCCACGATAAGTATAAAGAACATGCCTATCTGCACCAGGCTGGCGGCCTTAACGCCAAGTATATTTATGATGAAGAAGAAAGTGAGCGTCACGGCCGCTATCAGCATGCGGTCGAAGGCGGGGAAGAGTATGCGCAGGTAGTCCGCAAAGGTCAGTGCATACATGGGCATGCCGCCGAGCAGTATGCCCATCATGATGCCCCACACCCCGATGAACCCCCAGAATGGCGAAAGTATGCGGCTGGGATAGCGGAAGCTGCCGCCGACGGTGGGCAGGATGGAAGCCAGCATGCCGATGGGAAGAAGAGCCAGCACCATGGGCACGGCGGCGATCAGGAAGGCAATGGGGACGGCTGCCCCGCAGATGCCCACAGCTATGCCGGTGAGCGCGAAGATGCCCGCACCGATGATGGCTCCGACCTCGATCGAGACCGTGTCCAGAAGGCCCAGAGACTTTTTCAGTCCGAGTTCAGACGATTCTCCCTGCTTCTCCATGCTACCCCTCCTTTTGAGAGCCCATTTTAATGTCCTGGGTCGCTATCCTTGCCGCCCAGGCACGGGATAAGGTTCTTATCGAAGCACCACTGAAGTGATTTCGGCAACTTTGTGTGGTCGTGGTTCTCAATAATCGTCTGAGTTAAATCCACGCCGTTATACGTATTCCAGAAAAGTACCGGCACCCTTTTGAGCTCGTGATGCCTTTTGATGAAATCGAGCAGGCCGGCGAGCGTCTTGGCCGTATAAGTGAGCTCGAGTTTAATGCCCTCTGTCCGCTGCATTAGATTCAGAGCCTCTTTGCCTTCTGGCGTTATCCTGCCGTACTCGCCGCCAAAGAAATCGTGGATGATATGAATGTCCTCCACGCCGAACTTAACCGCCGGAACGGTTTTGTCATATTTACGCAGCAGCGTGGCCATGCGATTGGCCAGCCGCACAGTTTTTTTAGCATTGGTGAGCCATTCCATGGCCACGCGCATACCGATGACCTTCGTCTTCATACCGGCCAGACTGGCGCCCAATACCAGCCCGGCCATAGTGCCCTTGGATCCGAGCGCACAGAAGATGTATTCGGGCTCGGGCAGCAGGCCGGCATCCACCTGCTGTTTCAGTTCCAGGGCGGCGTTTACGTAGCCGATGCTGCCCAACAGAGAGGAGCCACCGGGCGGAATGAAATATACCCGCCCGTGTTTAAGGTAAACCGAGGCAGTCTGGAAGCCACCTATCACTGTGCTGGGTGCGTAATGTATTTCTGCGCCGAAATGGCAGTCCAGCAGCAGGTTCTCCTGCACGTGGTCGCTAAGCGGCTGGTTGATGAGGACCAGTGCCGTTTTCAGGCCAAGCCTGCTGGCATGGATGGTGGTAGCCAGACCGTGGTTGGTGCCGATGCCGCCGTAGGTTATGACCCATTTACAGCCCTTTTTGAGGGCATCTGCCAGCATGAACTCCAGCTTGCGCACCTTGTTGCCGCCGTAGATGTCGGACGATTTGTCATCCCGCTTTATCCACAGGTTATCGTGCCCGATCTCCTTGCCCAGCTTCTCCAGCTTTTGAACGGGAGTGGGGCAGTCGCTCAGGCGGATCCATGGCAGGTGTTTCTCCAGAGCGGGATATTTTTCAAAGAGGGGAGGCTTCATCGTGAAACTCCTTCCATATTAAAGCTCCTGACAATAAAGAAACTCTAAACTCTAATTTTTTAAGTTTTTTGAACGGTTTGTATTTGTTTGGAATTTGGTTATTGGAATTTGGAATTTTCATGGCATTGATCATTATTTCGTGTGTAAATCTTCCAGCATCATTTCCTGAGCCTTGCGGTGTATGGTCAGCCGGTCTTTGAGTTCGAGCCTGGTGGGCGTTTCAATCGTGTGGACGGTATCGCTGTTGTATAACCGAGAGTAATTGGCGCTGCCTATCTGGCCGCTGGCCCTCATGTACCACAGCCCCCACATTGGAGCGTCTATCAGGCCGTCATCGGTCTTGAGGGTCACCATCTTGATGTCCTGCTCCGCAGGGTAGCCGTCGCCTTTCAGGGCCTGGATTATCTTCCTGCTCAGCGACTGGTCTGGCATGCCATACTGGTAAAGGTAGAAACCCTTGGCATCGGGGTCTTCATGGTGATCGATCATTATGTCGTAGCGGTTTTGCTGCAGGTAGCCGGCGAGTATCTTTGCCTCCTGGGTTGTTAACGCTGCGAAGTCCCTGTTGACGTCCCTGCCATCGCGGTTGAAGCGGACATCGTGGCTCCAGGCCCAGGGATTGATGATCGGCACCATCTCAAAGGAGATGTTTCCATATTTGGACGGGTCCCGGGCAAGCAACTCGATGAACTCAGCCAGCGTCTCCGCGCCGGCTGGTTCGTTACCGTGGATGCCACCGCTGAGGAACACCTTGTACTTGGAGCCGGACCGGTTGAACATGGAGTACAGCTTTACCGGCGCTTTGTACTCGCCGTAAACCACTTCCCCCAGCGTCTTAACCTGTATGAACGACTGCGGCGCCACGGCGTTGTCCAGGCGGTTGTAGAAAGCGCTTATATCGCGCACGACGGGCATATTCAGGGGTAGAGGCTTTGTGCCGCCGCTGGCACAGGAAAGCAACGAAGCTGCCAGCAGCAAAACCGCCAGCGCAAGACCGGCCTTTACCTTCAGATTCAACATGCTTACCCTGATCCTCCGCAGGTTATTTGTCTATGCCGGCGAAGAACTCATCCAGCCAGTCGAAGATCCTCTGGTGTCCTCTCGAGTGCGCGCCGACCTGGCAGTGCTGACCGGCCGCCTCTGCCTCAGTGAATATGATCATAGGGCAGGTGAGAATATTATAGAGCTTCTTGGCCTGGCCCGGGAAGAATTGTTCGCCCTCCGCGTCGATGACCAGCATGCGGCAGGTTATTTTATCTGCCACCCCATCCAGCGTGTATTGCGCTGCCTTCCTGGCATACTCGCTGGGGCTGCCGGCATCGAACTTCCATTTGCCGTCGGCCAGCGACCAGCGCATCGTGGAATTGCTCTTCGCCATCTCATCCATCATCTTATCTGTATCTGCAGGGTTACTTACGATGTAATCCAGGGAATCCTGACGTTCCATGCCGGGTGGCACGAAGATGGAAAAGAAATCGAAAAGTCCGCTGTTGGCGATGCAGGCGGCTATTCTATGCTCAGAGGCGACCGCCCTGGGGGCCAGGTAACCGCCGAAGCTGATGCCCATTAGAACAAGCCGCCGGCCATCGATCTCCGGCCGTGTCAGGGCGTAATTAACCACAGGGGTGACCACTTTTTCCCAATCGTGCCTGAAATACAGTTTCTGCTGGCGCAGCACCCGGCCCTGCCCCGGTCCCTCGAACGCCAGGCAGTTATAGCCCCTCCTCACCGCGGCAGCCGCGCCCTCGAAATAAAGCTCTTCCAGCGTGCCATCGAAGCCGGTATGCAGCAGCATTGTGGGGCGCTGCTTTTTCGTGCCGTCCGCCTTGAAAAGGCATCCCGGCAGCGTTGTGTCCTCGTAAGGTATCTCGATGAACTCAAAGGGCGGGTCAAAAAGCTCCGCCGCCCTCGTGAAAGCCTCATGGCTCTCCTGCCACAGCTCCATTATACGGGGGTCGGACGGGTTATCATGCAGGAAGAACTCCGCCGTCCTGTAGTAGTTCGATGCCCGGAGGTATGCCTCCCGGGCGCTTACCCTGTGCCCCTTTGCCAGCGATTCTTCCGCCTGCCCGTGGACCATCTCCGCCGTTTTATTCCACTCGCTGTACCAGCTTTCGTTATCGCCTTCTTTTATCCTGTCAGCCGTGTGGAGACATTCCGCGATATCCGACCCGCCGTAGTACGCGTGCCCCAATGTTCTGAGCAGTTCGAAGGAGTATTGAGGATCAGCGAACACCGTTTTCATGTCACGTACCTCCGGAAAATACGAGGGAACTTGGCTGCAATTATACCATTAAGGGTTAAACTTCTATTTCAGGTCTAAAACGTTGACTGCTTAATAACACGGGCATCTGGTGCCGCATCATGCCAGCGAACACGGTCTTCACGCGTCCGTAGATGCGGCGCAGGGGCTGCTCGCCGGCCGCGAGTTGTACCAGCTCCAGCAGGTGATAGATCTGTGGTGCGTTGGGATAGAAAAGGCTCCCCGAGCCGAGCATCTGCAGGCAGCCGGCGCAGTAAACGCAGATTAAGTCAGCTCCAGTCTTCTTCGCTTCGTTTATCCTTTTCACGGTGGAATACGTAATGCGGAGGGTATTGTAGTTGCTCCTCATGCTGAACCCCGCGCCGATACCGCAGCAGACCATACGATCTTTGCTGCGGGGCATCTCAATAACCTCCACGCCGATGCGCTCCAGGATCTTCCGCGGCAGGGAGATATAGTCGGGCTCAAGGAACTTGGCATAGCAGGAATCCTGTATCGTGGCGCGCAGTTTAAGCCTGTTGACCACCTTGATCTGGCCGCTCTCCAGTTGTTCCCAGAGGTAGCGCACCAGTGGCTTGAACCTGGCTTCGAATTTAACACCCAGCCTTTGTGGCAGCATTTTCGTAAAGGAGAATGTACCTGCGGTGCACATCATTAGTATCTCCCGCGCGCCCATTTCGGCAAACCTGGCCTGCATCTTTCTGCCCTGCGCCTCGGCAAGATCATAGTAACCCATGCGGAAAAAGGTCTCGCTGCAGCACCAGTCCAGCCCGCCCCTCACAGGTAAGGGCGGCAATAAAGATGTCTTTGTAAGGTAAGGCACCGTGGTGACGTTGCATCCGGGGTAAATGAACTCTGCGCAGGCGGACCTATCATCCCACTTTGCCACCATCTCCTTCTCATCGGCGGGCAGCCTTGCCAGCACATAGCTGCGGAAATTGAGCTTCTGCATCGGCAGAAAGTAGCGCGCCCTTTCCAGCAGCCCGCGCTGCCCGTACTCGCGCCACCAGTAGTCCATGATGGTCTCGCAGGGCGTCGCTCCATTGGGACAGAAATCATCGCAGTCAAAGCAGGAGGTGCACGATAGGGAAACACGATCGCTCAGCTCTCCTTTGTTGATTCTCTCCTTCTCTCTGCGGGCGGTCTCCAGCGGCAGCGACATCTCGGGGCATTTCGAGAGGCAGTCGCCGCAGAGCTTGCACTTCTGCACATCATGAAACCTGTATTCTTTAGCATCAGACATGGTTAGATCTCCTCCGGCCGGACACAGCCAGCCGCACAATCGCTCTCAATATGGACAAGGAAAAGGGATTCTGCATTACAGGGTTATTTAAAAAGCTATTGTAAAACGCACACAGGCGGTCTGACTTCAGGTCCAGACCTCCAGGCTCGGGAGCGCCCTGGATGGCGTCTAGGTCGATCCAGAAGCGTTGCCGCGCTTTACTCTGTAAAAGCATGCGGGTGATGTTGGCGGACATGATGGCGATAATGTTGAAGGCGCGCCGGCGCGTCCGGTGGAGTGGTTGCCTGCCTTCAGCCATGTCCGCCAGCTCGAGGATATGATATAGCTCGAGCCTGCTGCCGACAAGCTCCCTGACCACGGAGAAGATGAAATAGCAGGCAGCGCAGTAAACCACCAGGCAGTCAGCTCCCGCATTATCAGCCTCCTGGAGCCGCCGTTTACCGTATGCTATGAGATCGAAGAGGTCGAAGCAGCCTGCCGCCGCACCGAAACCGCAGCAGAGCGCATCCTCCTTATTGTGCGCCATCTCCACTGTTTTTACCCCGCATGCCTGCACAAGCTCCCTCACAGGCGACCAGATGGCATCTCCGGCAGCTTTTGAGAAGCAATTATCATGTATCGCGGCGCGTTTATTTAACTTATGGTTCAACTGCAATTCGCCACGACGCAGCTTGTCCAGAAGATAATGCTCCAGGGGCACGACCTCAAAGTCGAAGCTGATGCCGAACCTTTGTGGCAGTATCTTGCCCAGCATGGCATACTCGGCGGCCATCATGGTCACCAGCTTTCTGGGCTTTAGCTCTCTGAAAACATCCTGCAATCTAAACCCGACCCTTTCCACCGCATCCAGCAACCCAAGTTGATAAATATGCCCGCCGCTGCACCAGTTGCGCTCGTCCCCGTACGGCGTCAGACCTGCCAGCAGAGGCGTCATGGTGAGATAGGGCGAAAAGGCGCTGAAACATCCTGTTAACAGTATGTCTTTGCCCGCCTTTCCGTTCCTGACACGCCAGCTCTCAATCAGCTCCTGCTCATCTGCCGGCATCAGGGGATAGATCTGGCTCCAGATGGAAGCTGGGTCTGGGGGGATTACCATGCGCGCTACCGCGGGAAGCCCTTTTTCATGGTACCGCTCGTTCCAGCGCAGGAGAATAAGCTCGTAGGGATCACAGCCATTGGGGCAGTAGAGATCGCAGGAAAGACAGGTTGTGCACATCTCCAGCACCGGGCTTGGCTGGCCCCTGTTCAGGCTATCTTTCTCTGCTATGGCTCTGTCCTGCTTGAAGCCGAGCACAGGACAGGTGGAAAGGCATGCGCCACAGAGCTTACAGCGCGCGGACGAATCGAACTTTGTTAGCAGTAACATTTATCTGATATCGCCTGGGTACTTTATGTTCTACCTGTGGTTGTACCACGCACTGAATGTCCGCAAGGTAGTTGCGCTGGTACACTCCAGGTTGGCCTGATTCACGGTTTGGCTGGTGCCGGGAATTTGCTCTCAGCGGGCTTCTCTGAAGGTTTTATTGCGGCCAGGTGCTTGCCCAGCCTCTTACCCAGGCAGAGCAGCGAGAATACCGGCGGCCGGCCCCACTCCTCGGGTATCACCGAGCAGTCGCAGACGTAAAGGTTGTCGTACTCTGTCTTGAGGTTGGAGTCCACGATATCCTTGATCTTGCAGGTGCCGCCCGGATGCGCGGCGATCCACCAGGTCTTGAAGATATCCTTCGCGCCGGCGTTCTGCAATATCTTCTTGGCACGATCATAGCCGTGCATCAGCTTGCCGCGCTCAATGGAGGTAAAAGGCTTCCTGATGAAGCCGCCGGCGCTTATCTTGCCGCCTAGCGTGTCCTTGGCTTTTATCATGATAGTAAGCTGGTGCGAGTGCGCAGCAAGCTTGTCCAGCCTGAATACTTCCGCGGTGAAGACGTCGTATATCAGCCAGGGCAGCGTCATATCGGTCATGAGGTAGCCGTCGTCCACCATGTGTTGTCCCATGGCCATGGGGAATTCCTTTCCATCGTCGAGCCCCTTGGCAGTGCCGAATACCGCGATTAGCGGGTCGTAGAAAAAATTGGCGCCCGCGTTCTTGATGCCGCTCTGCTGCAGGATGATTGGCGAACCTATGCCACCCGCGGCGACTATTACCCGGTCGGCATTGGCAATATGTTTTTTACCACCGCGTGTGAACTCTACGCCCGTGGCCTTCTTGTTTTCTATAATTACCTTTGTCACCTTTGCCAGGTCTAGCAGTGTGGCGCCCTTGTCCGTAGCTTCCTTCACGAACATGCGGGCATTCCACTTAGCCCCGTAGGGGCAGCCCAGATCGCACTTATCGCAACCGGCGCGGCACTTGTCCTGGTAAACGAACTTGTTGATCTTCTTCCAGTTATAGCCCAGGTCGAGGGCGCTTTTAGCAATGAGTTTGGCCGACGGGCCGATCAAATCGTCGGCCAGGGGACCGATGGATACGTCTTTCCTTATCTCATCAACCTCGGTCCGCAGGTCGATGCCGTATTTATCGAAGACCTCGACTGGCGGATCCCATGCCGTGGCGTAATAGACTATGGAGCTGCCGCCTACGGCGATGGTGCGCACCAGTGCCAGCATGTTATCGATGAAATAAAGACTCTTGTAGGGCATGCCTATGTATCCGAAGCCCTGCGCATTTGTGCCCTTCAGGGGCGTATTGCTGCCCCAGTCGAGCATGAGCACCTTCTTGCCCCTGTTGGTCATCTCCCTGGCAACTGTCCCGCCGCCCGGTCCCGTGCCAACCACTATCGCATCGTATTTCTCTTTGAGCATCTCAGCCGTTTAAATAAACCTCCTGCCGCAGTAATTTATTTACTCGTATGAATACTGGATTAGGATACTCTAAAAAATTGGGGAGCACAACTGATTGGCTGCTTATCAGGTGATTGAGGGGCTGAATGAAATCATTGCATAACGAGCATAGTAAACGTCTTTGCCCAGTGGATAAGCGAGGAGGCACAGCCGACGAAGCAATCTGCTGGCAATGCGTCGAGCTCTGCTCTTCGATCATGGGATTGCCACGCCCTTCGGGCTCGTAATGGACGTAGTTGGGCCGTTCCCAATGACGTATTAGGTAAGTCGCAATGATTTGATAGGATAGCGATATCCCTCTCTGCTATACTTTTAGCATGGCAGGGCTTTCACGTCTGGTGCTGATAATAGCGGTGACCGTGTTTGTCTCTTCTTTACCGCTCGAAGGATGCTCAATGCCCGCTCCGCAGGCAACTGTTCCTCCATCAGATAATATAAGCTCGCCGGTTCCCGAAAAGAAGGCATGGCCACGTATCAATGATTTCACCGCCAGCGCTGTGAATATCAAGCCGGGGGAGAATGCAACTCTCACGTGGGACGTTTCGGATGCCAGTGTAGTGACAATAGATGCCGGTGTAGGAAAGGTGAGGGAATCAGGTTCGGTAAGCATATCGCCGCAGAAGACAACGAAATATATTCTAACTGCGGCGTCTGACAGCGGCATGGCGCAGGGCTGGGTGACAATAGAGGTGGATTCGAAGTCGGCCGCCATGCCCGACCTGGTAATAACGGGCATCACCCATATCAGCGGGCTGTTTTACTACAAGATCAAGAATGTAGGCAATGCCGACGCCGCTAAGAGCAATACCTACCTGTATGACCGCAGCAAGATGCACCGCGATACAAGCTGGGTGGAAAGCCTCAAGGCGGGGGAGGAGAAGACGCTGCCCTTCACCAACTACGACTGGAAGGGCATAGATATCACGCTCTACGACCAGAAAATGGTTGACATAACTATTTGCGCCGACGGCGGCAACGATGTTACCGAAGCCAACGAGGACAATAACTGCTTCGTGCCCACCTTCGGCTTCCGCTTCGATTACGATTTTTCGCAATACGCATCCCGTGCCATCTGGAGAAGCAGCGCTGGCAGGGTGACTTTCCCTGCGCAGGAAAACAGCAAGGACGGTGCAGCCTTTAAAGCTAATTCAGTAATCGCCGAGGATGGCAACACTTACCCCAACGCGCTGGAGACGGTACCGCCATACGCAAGCTACGGGTGGATCGAGGGGCTTTTCGGCGACTGGCAGGAGACCTGGCAGGCCGGAGGGTATATGTTGCCCTTAGAGATACCCCATAACACCAGGTTCACGGCAAAGGTGGGACTTACACAGAATGCAGAGAGCAGTAAGGGCGTCACCTTTATGGTGGGCCTCATGGATGGGAGTGGCAAAATCGAGTGGTGGCCTGGCATCAAGGCTTTTTACGAAGGCAAGCTGGATGCCATGGATATTGACCTGTCATCTTATGCTGGGAAGAAGGGTATTATTGTCCTGCGCGTGGAAGCCGGCGCCGATCCTGATAAGAATTATGCCATCTGGGTGGATGCGAAGCTGATGTAGTAACCTGCATCTATTCTGTCATGCCAGCGCTAACGAAGCAATCTTTTGACCGAAGAGTTCGATTTGATATCAGGGGATTGCCTCGTTGCTGCGCTCCTCGCAACAACTAAAAGAACCCGCTCGTGACATAAACCCATTGTTCGAAATAGAACATATGTACTATTATTGTTAATCATGGTTGAGCTGCTTAGATTTGCGCTGGAGAGGGAAAGGTACGATGCGGCGGCCTATGCCATCGTGTACGGCCTCCTCAAGGTGAAGAAGCATGGTAAAAAAACAAACGGAAAAACCGTAAAGCGCGGGTTCTACGGCCCTGCCCTGGATGAAACCTCCCGGCTGATGCTGGAGGAGGCCTCCGGCATCGAGGGGCTGGACCAGGAGATAGCCATGCTGCGCCTCAAGCTGCGGGACCTTGTCAGGAACTCCCCCGAGAAATATGATCTGCATCTCAAGGTCGCCACCACCATTGCCAACCTGGTGAAGATCCGCTACAGCATCTCCAAAGAGCAGAAAAAATCCCTGCGGGTAGCCATCACAAAGGTCCTCACGGAACTGGCCATACCCCTGGGGGTGAAGGCATTTATAAAATAAATTCTAATATCTAATTACTACATCCTAAACAAATACAAAACACAAATGATCAAATACCAAAACGTTTTGAGTTTCGAATTTTTATATTGTTTAGAGTTTACATATAGGGATTTAGGATTTTCTCATGCAGATATATGAATTTAAGGCCATACCAGCGCGAAATTGCACGTGCCGTGCTGGACAGCATAGAGCATAACCGCGGCCTGACCTTCTCCGTGGAGATCGCACGCCAGGGCGGCAAGAACGAGCTTTCCGCCCACCTCGAAGTCCTGCTGCTGACCATGTTCATGGCCAGGGGCGGCAGCGCGGTGAAATGTTCACCCACCTTCAAGCCTCAGACCGTCATCTCCATGATGCGTCTCAAACAAAGGCTGGACGACTTCGGCTTCGACGGCATCTGGACGACCGAGATGGGCTATATCATCAGGCTGGGCGCCGCCCGGCAGGTCTTCCTCTCCGCCGAAGAATCTTCCTCTGTAGTCGGCCATACGGCCGATATCCTGCTCGAGATTGACGAGTCGCAGGATGTGAGCAAGGAGAAGTACACCAAGGAGTTCCGCCCCATGGCTTCCTCGACCAACGCCACCACGGTTCACTATGGCACCACCTGGGATGATAGCACGCTGCTGGAGGAAATCAAACAGTCCAATCTGGAACTGGAGAGGAAGGACGGCATCCAGAGACACTTCCGCTGCGACTGGCAGGAGGTGGCAAAATACAACCCCGACTACCTTGCCTTCGTGGAGGCCGAGCGTGATAGGTTGGGTCATGACCATCCCCTCTTTCTCAGCCAGTATGCCCTGCTGCCCGTACGCGGTGGCGGCGGCTTCATCTCGCCCCAGCACATCGCGCAGGTTAAAGGACATCATCCCCGGGCGCATAGACGGGATGGGCGTGGGAGTATTTATGTGGCCGGCATAGACATCGCCGGCGAGTCCGAGGCCGAGGCCGGTGAAGACCTCGCGCTTACCATGCGCGGCAGGGACGCCACGGTTATCACCATTGCCGAGGTCAGTTTTCCACATGAAGATACCCTTAGCCGTGAGCCGCTTATCAAAGTTGTGCAACATTACTTCTGGGTGGGGAAGAATCACGCGGAGCTTTACCCGCAGGTAGTGGACATCTTAAAGAACGTATGGAACTGCAGCCGTGTGATCGTGGATGCCACGGGCATCGGGGAAGCGGTAGCATCCTTTTTAAGAAAGGCGGTGGGAAGCCGCGTGGTTCCGTTTAAATTCACCCAGGTCTCCAAGTCGGCGCTGGGTTTCAACTTTCTGGCCGCGGTGAACTCGGGCCGGCTTAAAATCTACTCAGGCGATGGCTCGGAGGATTACCGCGAACTGATGTTCGAACTGGAGCGCACGAGGAGCATCTGCCGCCCTAACCGGACGCTAAATTTTTTCGTCGACCCCGCCGAGGGGCACGACGACTATTTGATGAGCCTGGCTTTATGCGTGGAAGCAGCTTCCAGGTTAATTCCGCGTAAAGCTACTGGTACAGTGAGGCTCTGATAACCGGCCCGACAAATTAGAGACAGTAACTGTATTTATTTATTTCTTGACTATTCATACCATCCAAACTTATCATTAAACATAAATACCTGAAGAGAGGTGGTGCCATGAGAAATCTCCGCGTTTATCTCCTCCTCGCAACCGTAATGGTCACGTCGCTGGTCATTGCAGGTCCCGCGTGTATTAAGATAAGGACCGGCGGGCAGCAGCCCTCAACGCTGGTCAGCGACGCAATACTGGCGACGGGCGTTGACCCGGAATCGAAACCGGTCAACGCGTCCAACACATTTTACGTTGATACCGAGGTAATCTACCTTTCTCTCAAGCTGAATACAGCGCCTGCCAACACGCAGGTGATGGCCAAGATGACCTACCTCGGTGGCGAGGCCAGCAACCTGGCCAACACGACGATGTTCAACCAGAGCCAGAGCGGCCAGGGCACCAGGTACCTCTCCTTCGCCATCAAACCGCCTCCCGGCGGCTTCCCGCAAGGGGATTACCAGGTTGCCGTGTCCGCCAACGGGCTGGAGCAGGTGAGCATCCCATTCAAGGTGCAGAACCTGCAGGCGCAGAAGGGCTGGCCTATGATCACCAAATTCAGCGCTACCCCTGATACCGTACCTGCCGGGCAATCGGTGACGCTTTCCTGGGTAGTTAGCGATGCCACCAGGGTGACGCTGCAGCCTGCCATTGGTACTATACCCAACTCGGGCACGCGGTCCGTAACGCCGACTATGACTACCACCTACGTAATTACTGCCTCCAACGACGCTGGAGCCAGCAAAAGGGAGCTGACGGTGACGGTGGGCGCGCCGGTCGCCGGCGCCCCCGACCTCATTATCACGGACGTCTGGATCGAGGGGCTGATGATCTACTACAAGGTCAAAAACATCGGTGCCGTGGATTCTACTCCGACCACTACGAACCTTCTGGTGGATAACCTCTTTCCACCTCTGGGAGGCGCCAGCTTTGTGGATGTGCTCAAGCCGGGCCAGGAGAAGACCCTCGTTTTCTCCAGCTACCAGTGGCCCTATGGCCTGGGTTCTCCAGGTGCTGGTGGAGGTGTCGGCGGAGTCCCCTGGGCAATCTTTCATTCAGCAGGCTATATTGATCCCAGCCTCATAAACCACGTGGTCAAGGTGTGTGCCGATGCCAAGAACGAGGCCAGCGAGGGATTGGAGACGAACAATTGCATGATCAAGCTGTGGGGCGTACTCATGGATTATGACCTGCTGCCACTGGCGCACTTGGCGATCTGGAAAAATAGCTCGGGCAATCTCCCCGACTTCGGAGCCGAGGGCAGCAGCAGCGGCGCTTACATTAAGATGTCCGACGGGGGGCTTGAGATGGTACCTGAGCAGGTGCCCCAGGGATGGACCCAGGGCTACTGGGGCTTTTTCTACACGGACAGGGAGACCCAAAGGTCTATGAATGCGGCTATTAAAATCCCGGCTAAAACTAAATTCATCGCCAGGGTGGGGCTGGCTGCCAGCGCGCAGGGCAGTGACGGTGTCACCTTCAAGCTGGGACTCAAGGACCTCAGCGACACCAACAACTTCCTGCCGGGCAAGACGATGACAGTCCCCGGCCAGTTCGAGGACTGGGAGCTGGACCTCAGCGATTACGAGGGCCAGAAAGTATGGTTCATACTGCGCGTGGAGGCGGGAAACAAGCCGGATAAAGATTTTGCCGTCTGGCAGGAAGCGCGGCTTAAGCAGGTGAGCGACTAAATTTTAATGACTTTTCCCCCTGCCCCCTCTCCATATGGAGAGGGGGCAGGGGGAAAAGTCATTAAAATTTAGTCGCTCACCTGCTTAAGCCGCGCTTCCTGCCAGACGGCAAAATCTTTATCCGGCTTGTTTCCCGCCTCCACGCGCAGTATGAACCATACTTTCTGGCCCTCGTAATCGCTGAGGTCCAGCTCCCAGTCCTCGAACTGGCCGGGGACTGTCATCGTCTTGCCCGGCAGGAAGTTGTTGGTGTCGCTGAGGTCCTTGAGTCCCAGCTTGAAGGTGACACCGTCACTGCCCTGCGCGCTGGCAGCCAGCCCCACCCTGGCGATGAATTTAGTTTTAGCCGGGATTTTAATAGCCGCATTCATAGACCTTTGGGTCTCCCTGTCCGTGTAGAAAAAGCCCCAGTAGCCCTGGGTCCATCCCTGGGGCACCTGCTCAGGTACCATCTCAAGCCCCCCGTCGGACATCTTAATGTAAGCGCCGCTGCTGCTGCCCTCGGCTCCGAAGTCGGGGAGATTGCCCGAGCTATTTTTCCAGATCGCCAAGTGCGCCAGTGGCAGCAGGTCATAATCCATGAGTACGCCCCACAGCTTGATCATGCAATTGTTCGTCTCCAATCCCTCGCTGGCCTCGTTCTTGGCATCGGCACACACCTTGACCACGTGGTTTATGAGGCTGGGATCAATATAGCCTGCTGAATGAAAGATTGCCCAGGGGACTCCGCCGACACCTCCACCAGCACCTGGAGAACCCAGGCCATAGGGCCACTGGTAGCTGGAGAAAACGAGGGTCTTCTCCTGGCCCGGCTTGAGCACATCCACAAAGCTGGCGCCTCCCAGAGGTGGAAAGAGGTTATCCACCAGAAGGTTCGTAGTGGTCGGAGTAGAATCCACGGCACCGATGTTTTTGACCTTGTAGTAGATCATCAGCCCCTCGATCCAGACGTCCGTGATAATGAGGTCGGGGGCGCCGGCGACCGGCGCGCCCACCGTCACCGTCAGCTCCCTTTTGCTGGCTCCAGCGTCGTTGGAGGCAGTAATTACGTAGGTGGTAGTCATAGTCGGCGTTACGGACCGCGTGCCCGAGTTGGGTATAGTACCAATGGCAGGCTGCAGCGTCACCCTGGTGGCATCGCTAACTACCCAGGAAAGCGTCACCGATTGCCCGGCAGGTACGGTATCAGGGGTAGCGCTGAATTTGGTGATCATAGGCCAGCCCTTCTGCGCCTGCAGGTTCTGCACCTTGAATGGGATGCTCACCTGCTCCAGCCCGTTGGCGGACACGGCAACCTGGTAATCCCCTTGCGGGAAGCCGCCGGGAGGCGGTTTGATGGCGAAGGAGAGGTACCTGGTGCCCTGGCCGCTCTGGCTCTGGTTGAACATCGTCGTGTTGGCCAGGTTGCTGGCCTCGCCACCGAGGTAGGTCATCTTGGCCATCACCTGCGTGTTGGCAGGCGCTGTATTCAGCTTGAGAGAAAGGTAGATTACCTCGGTATCAACGTAAAATGTGTTGGACGCGTTGACCGGTTTCGATTCCGGGTCAACGCCCGTCGCCAGTATTGCGTCGCTGACCAGCGTTGAGGGCTGCTGCCCGCCGGTCCTTATCTTAATACACGCGGGACCTGCAATGACCAGCGACGTGACCATTACGGTTGCGAGGAGGAGATAAACGCGGAGATTTCTCATGGCACCACCTCTCTTCAGGTATTTATGTTTAATGATAAGTTTGGATGGTATGAATAGTCAAGAAATAAATAAATACAGTTACTGTCTCTAATTTGTCGGGCCGGTTATCAGAGCCTCACTGTACCAGTAGCTTTACGCGGAATTAACCTGGAAGCTGCTTCCACGCATAAAGCCAGGCTCATCAAATAGTCGTCGTGCCCCTCGGCGGGGTCGACGAAAAAATTTAGCGTCCGGTTAGGGCGGCAGATGCTCCTCGTGCGCTCCAGTTCGAACATCAGTTCGCGGTAATCCTCCGAGCCATCGCCTGAGTAGATTTTAAGCCGGCCCGAGTTCACCGCGGCCAGAAAGTTGAAACCCAGCGCCGACTTGGAGACCTGGGTGAATTTAAACGGAACCACGCGGCTTCCCACCGCCTTTCTTAAAAAGGATGCTACCGCTTCCCCGATGCCCGTGGCATCCACGATCACACGGCTGCAGTTCCATACGTTCTTTAAGATGTCCACTACCTGCGGGTAAAGCTCCGCGTGATTCTTCCCCACCCAGAAGTAATGTTGCACAACTTTGATAAGCGGCTCACGGCTAAGGGTATCTTCATGTGGAAAACTGACCTCGGCAATGGTGATAACCGTGGCGTCCCTGCCGCGCATGGTAAGCGCGAGGTCTTCACCGGCCTCGGCCTCGGACTCGCCGGCGATGTCTATGCCGGCCACATAAATACTCCCACGCCCATCCCGTCTATGCGCCCGGGGATGATGTCCTTTAACCTGCGCGATGTGCTGGGGCGAGATGAAGCCGCCGCCACCGCGTACGGGCAGCAGGGCATACTGGCTGAGAAAGAGGGGATGGTCATGACCCAACCTATCACGCTCGGCCTCCACGAAGGCAAGGTAGTCGGGGTTGTATTTTGCCACCTCCTGCCAGTCGCAGCGGAAGTGTCTCTGGATGCCGTCCTTCCTCTCCAGTTCCAGATTGGACTGTTTGATTTCCTCCAGCAGCGTGCTATCATCCCAGGTGGTGCCATAGTGAACCGTGGTGGCGTTGGTCGAGGAAGCCATGGGGCGGAACTCCTTGGTGTACTTCTCCTTGCTCACATCCTGCGACTCGTCAATCTCGAGCAGGATATCGGCCGTATGGCCGACTACAGAGGAAGATTCTTCGGCGGAGAGGAAGACCTGCCGGGCGGCGCCCAGCCTGATGATATAGCCCATCTCGGTCGTCCAGATGCCGTCGAAGCCGAAGTCGTCCAGCCTTTGTTTGAGACGCATCATGGAGATGACGGTCTGAGGCTTGAAGGTGGGTGAACATTTCACCGCGCTGCCGCCCCTGGCCATGAACATGGTCAGCAGCAGGACTTCGAGGTGGGCGGAAAGCTCGTTCTTGCCGCCCTGGCGTGCGATCTCCACGGAGAAGGTCAGGCCGCGGTTATGCTCTATGCTGTCCAGCACGGCACGTGCAATTTCGCGCTGGTATGGCCTTAAATTCATATATCTGCATGAGAAAATCCTAAATCCCTATATGTAAACTCTAAACAATATAAAAATTCGAAACTCAAAACGTTTTGGTATTTGATCATTTGTGTTTTGTATTTGTTTAGGATGTAGTAATTAGATATTAGAATTTATTTTATAAATGCCTTCACCCCCAGGGGTATGGCCAGTTCCGTGAGGACCTTTGTGATGGCTACCCGCAGGGATTTTTTCTGCTCTTTGGAGATGCTGTAGCGGATCTTCACCAGGTTGGCAATGGTGGTGGCGACCTTGAGATGCAGATCATATTTCTCGGGGGAGTTCCTGACAAGGTCCCGCAGCTTGAGGCGCAGCATGGCTATCTCCTGGTCCAGCCCCTCGATGCCGGAGGCCTCCTCCAGCATCAGCCGGGAGGTTTCATCCAGGGCAGGGCCGTAGAACCCGCGCTTTACGGTTTTTCCGTTTGTTTTTTTACCATGCTTCTTCACCTTGAGGAGGCCGTACACGATGGCATAGGCCGCCGCATCGTACCTTTCCCTCTCCAGCGCAAATCTAAGCAGCTCAACCATGATTAACAATAATAGTACATATGTTCTATTTCGAACAATGGGTTTATGTCACGAGCGGGTTCTTTTAGTTGTTGCGAGGAGCGCAGCAACGAGGCAATCCCCTGATATCAAATCGAACTCTTCGGTCAAAAGATTGCTTCGTTAGCGCTGGCATGACAGAATAGATGCAGGTTACTACATCAGCTTCGCATCCACCCAGATGGCATAATTCTTATCAGGATCGGCGCCGGCTTCCACGCGCAGGACAATAATACCCTTCTTCCCAGCATAAGATGACAGGTCAATATCCATGGCATCCAGCTTGCCTTCGTAAAAAGCCTTGATGCCAGGCCACCACTCGATTTTGCCACTCCCATCCATGAGGCCCACCATAAAGGTGACGCCCTTACTGCTCTCTGCATTCTGTGTAAGTCCCACCTTTGCCGTGAACCTGGTGTTATGGGGTATCTCTAAGGGCAACATATACCCTCCGGCCTGCCAGGTCTCCTGCCAGTCGCCGAAAAGCCCCTCGATCCACCCGTAGCTTGCGTATGGCGGTACCGTCTCCAGCGCGTTGGGGTAAGTGTTGCCATCCTCGGCGATTACTGAATTAGCTTTAAAGGCTGCACCGTCCTTGCTGTTTTCCTGCGCAGGGAAAGTCACCCTGCCAGCGCTGCTTCTCCAGATGGCACGGGATGCGTATTGCGAAAAATCGTAATCGAAGCGGAAGCCGAAGGTGGGCACGAAGCAGTTATTGTCCTCGTTGGCTTCGGTAACATCGTTGCCGCCGTCGGCGCAAATAGTTATGTCAACCATTTTCTGGTCGTAGAGCGTGATATCTATGCCCTTCCAGTCGTAGTTGGTGAAGGGCAGCGTCTTCTCCTCCCCCGCCTTGAGGCTTTCCACCCAGCTTGTATCGCGGTGCATCTTGCTGCGGTCATACAGGTAGGTATTGCTCTTAGCGGCGTCGGCATTGCCTACATTCTTGATCTTGTAGTAAAACAGCCCGCTGATATGGGTGATGCCCGTTATTACCAGGTCGGGCATGGCGGCCGACTTCGAATCCACCTCTATTGTCACCCAGCCCTGCGCCATGCCGCTGTCAGACGCCGCAGTTAGAATATATTTCGTTGTCTTCTGCGGCGATATGCTTACCGAACCTGATTCCCTCACCTTTCCTACACCGGCATCTATTGTCACTACACTGGCATCCGAAACGTCCCACGTGAGAGTTGCATTCTCCCCCGGCTTGATATTCACAGCGCTGGCGGTGAAATCATTGATACGTGGCCATGCCTTCTTTTCGGGAACCGGCGAGCTTATATTATCTGATGGAGGAACAGTTGCCTGCGGAGCGGGCATTGAGCATCCTTCGAGCGGTAAAGAAGAGACAAACACGGTCACCGCTATTATCAGCACCAGACGTGAAAGCCCTGCCATGCTAAAAGTATAGCAGAGAGGGATATCGCTATCCTATCAAATCATTGCGACTTACCTAATACGTCATTGGGAACGGCCCAACTACGTCCATTACGAGCCCGAAGGGCGTGGCAATCCCATGATCGAAGAGCAGAGCTCGACGCATTGCCAGCAGATTGCTTCGTCGGCTGTGCCTCCTCGCTTATCCACTGGGCAAAGACGTTTACTATGCTCGTTATGCAATGATTTCATTCAGCCCCTCAATCACCTGATAAGCAGCCAATCAGTTGTGCTCCCCAATTTTTTAGAGTATCCTAATCCAGTATTCATACGAGTAAATAAATTACTGCGGCAGGAGGTTTATTTAAACGGCTGAGATGCTCAAAGAGAAATACGATGCGATAGTGGTTGGCACGGGACCGGGCGGCGGGACAGTTGCCAGGGAGATGACCAACAGGGGCAAGAAGGTGCTCATGCTCGACTGGGGCAGCAATACGCCCCTGAAGGGCACAAATGCGCAGGGCTTCGGATACATAGGCATGCCCTACAAGAGTCTTTATTTCATCGATAACATGCTGGCACTGGTGCGCACCATCGCCGTAGGCGGCAGCTCCATAGTCTATTACGCCACGGCATGGGATCCGCCAGTCGAGGTCTTCGATAAATACGGCATCGACCTGCGGACCGAGGTTGATGAGATAAGGAAAGACGTATCCATCGGTCCCCTGGCCGACGATTTGATCGGCCCGTCGGCCAAACTCATTGCTAAAAGCGCCCTCGACCTGGGCTATAACTGGAAGAAGATCAACAAGTTCGTTTACCAGGACAAGTGCCGCGCCGGTTGCGATAAGTGCGATCTGGGCTGCCCCTACGGGGCTAAGTGGAATGCCCGCATGTTCGTGAAGGAAGCTACGGACAAGGGCGCCACACTGCTAGACCTGGCAAAGGTGACAAAGGTAATTATAGAAAACAAGAAGGCCACGGGCGTAGAGTTCACACGCGGTGGTAAAAAACATATTGCCAATGCCGACCGGGTAATAGTCGCCGCGGGTGGCATAGGTTCGCCAATCATCCTGCAGCAGAGCGGCATCAAGAACGCGGGCGCCAATTTTTTCTACGACCCGCTAATCGCGGTATTCGGCACTGCCAAGGGGCTCGACGATGGAAAGGAATTCCCCATGGCCATGGGACAACACATGGTGGACGACGGCTACCTCATGACCGATATGACGCTGCCCTGGCTGATATACGACGTCTTCACCGCGGAAGTATTCAGGCTGGACAAGCTTGCTGCGCACTCGCACCAGCTTACTATCATGATAAAAGCCAAGGACACGCTAGGCGGCAAGATAAGCGCCGGCGGCTTCATCAGGAAGCCTTTTACCTCCATTGAGCGCGGCAAGCTGATGCACGGCTATGATCGTGCCAAGAAGATATTGCAGAACGCCGGCGCGAAGGATATCTTCAAGACCTGGTGGATCGCCGCGCATCCGGGCGGCACCTGCAAGATCAAGGATATCGTGGACTCCAACCTCAAGACAGAGTACGACAACCTTTACGTCTGCGACTGCTCGGTGATACCCGAGGAGTGGGGCCGGCCGCCGGTATTCTCGCTGCTCTGCCTGGGTAAGAGGCTGGGCAAGCACCTGGCCGCAATAAAACCTTCAGAGAAGCCCGCTGAGAGCAAATTCCCGGCACCAGCCAAACCGTGAATCAGGCCAACCTGGAGTGTACCAGCGCAACTACCTTGCGGACATTCAGTGCGTGGTACAACCACAGGTAGAACATAAAGTACCCAGGCGATATCAGATAAATGTTACTGCTAACAAAGTTCGATTCGTCCGCGCGCTGTAAGCTCTGTGGCGCATGCCTTTCCACCTGTCCTGTGCTCGGCTTCAAGCAGGACAGAGCCATAGCAGAGAAAGATAGCCTGAACAGGGGCCAGCCAAGCCCGGTGCTGGAGATGTGCACAACCTGTCTTTCCTGCGATCTCTACTGCCCCAATGGCTGTGATCCCTACGAGCTTATTCTCCTGCGCTGGAACGAGCGGTACCATGAAAAAGGGCTTCCCGCGGTAGCGCGCATGGTAATCCCCCCAGACCCAGCTTCCATCTGGAGCCAGATCTATCCCCTGATGCCGGCAGATGAGCAGGAGCTGATTGAGAGCTGGCGTGTCAGGAACGGAAAGGCGGGCAAAGACATACTGTTAACAGGATGTTTCAGCGCCTTTTCGCCCTATCTCACCATGACGCCTCTGCTGGCAGGTCTGACGCCGTACGGGGACGAGCGCAACTGGTGCAGCGGCGGGCATATTTATCAACTTGGGTTGCTGGATGCGGTGGAAAGGGTCGGGTTTAGATTGCAGGATGTTTTCAGAGAGCTAAAGCCCAGAAAGCTGGTGACCATGATGGCCGCCGAGTATGCCATGCTGGGCAAGATACTGCCACAAAGGTTCGGCATCAGCTTCGACTTTGAGGTCGTGCCCCTGGAGCATTATCTTCTGGACAAGCTGCGTCGTGGCGAATTGCAGTTGAACCATAAGTTAAATAAACGCGCCGCGATACATGATAATTGCTTCTCAAAAGCTGCCGGAGATGCCATCTGGTCGCCTGTGAGGGAGCTTGTGCAGGCATGCGGGGTAAAAACAGTGGAGATGGCGCACAATAAGGAGGATGCGCTCTGCTGCGGTTTCGGTGCGGCGGCAGGCTGCTTCGACCTCTTCGATCTCATAGCATACGGTAAACGGCGGCTCCAGGAGGCTGATAATGCGGGAGCTGACTGCCTGGTGGTTTACTGCGCTGCCTGCTATTTCATCTTCTCCGTGGTCAGGGAGCTTGTCGGCAGCAGGCTCGAGCTATATCATATCCTCGAGCTGGCGGACATGGCTGAAGGCAGGCAACCACTCCACCGGACGCGCCGGCGCGCCTTCAACATTATCGCCATCATGTCCGCCAACATCACCCGCATGCTTTTACAGAGTAAAGCGCGGCAACGCTTCTGGATCGACCTAGACGCCATCCAGGGCGCTCCCGAGCCTGGAGGTCTGGACCTGAAGTCAGACCGCCTGTGTGCGTTTTACAATAGCTTTTTAAATAACCCTGTAATGCAGAATCCCTTTTCCTTGTCCATATTGAGAGCGATTGTGCGGCTGGCTGTGTCCGGCCGGAGGAGATCTAACCATGTCTGATGCTAAAGAATACAGGTTTCATGATGTGCAGAAGTGCAAGCTCTGCGGCGACTGCCTCTCGAAATGCCCCGAGATGTCGCTGCCGCTGGAGACCGCCCGCAGAGAGAAGGAGAGAATCAACAAAGGAGAGCTGAGCGATCGTGTTTCCCTATCGTGCACCTCCTGCTTTGACTGCGATGATTTCTGTCCCAATGGAGCGACGCCCTGCGAGACCATCATGGACTACTGGTGGCGCGAGTACGGGCAGCGCGGGCTGCTGGAAAGGGCGCGCTACTTTCTGCCGATGCAGAAGCTCAATTTCCGCAGCTATGTGCTGGCAAGGCTGCCCGCCGATGAGAAGGAGATGGTGGCAAAGTGGGATGATAGGTCCGCCTGCGCAGAGTTCATTTACCCCGGATGCAACGTCACCACGGTGCCTTACCTTACAAAGACATCTTTATTGCCGCCCTTACCTGTGAGGGGCGGGCTGGACTGGTGCTGCAGCGAGACCTTTTTCCGCATGGGTTACTATGATCTTGCCGAGGCGCAGGGCAGAAAGATGCAGGCCAGGTTTGCCGAAATGGGCGCGCGGGAGATACTAATGATGTGCACCGCAGGTACATTCTCCTTTACGAAAATGCTGCCACAAAGGCTGGGTGTTAAATTCGAAGCCAGGTTCAAGCCACTGGTGCGCTACCTCTGGGAACAACTGGAGAGCGGCCAGATCAAGGTGGTCAACAGGCTTAAACTGCGCGCCACGATACAGGATTCCTGCTATGCCAAGTTCCTTGAGCCCGACTATATCTCCCTGCCGCGGAAGATCCTGGAGCGCATCGGCGTGGAGGTTATTGAGATGCCCCGCAGCAAAGATCGTATGGTCTGCTGCGGTATCGGCGCGGGGTTCAGCATGAGGAGCAACTACAATACCCTCCGCATTACGTATTCCACCGTGAAAAGGATAAACGAAGCGAAGAAGACTGGAGCTGACTTAATCTGCGTTTACTGCGCCGGCTGCCTGCAGATGCTCGGCTCGGGGAGCCTTTTCTATCCCAACGCACCACAGATCTATCACCTGCTGGAGCTGGTACAACTCGCGGCCGGCGAGCAGCCCCTGCGCCGCATCTACGGACGCGTGAAGACCGTGTTCGCTGGCATGATGCGGCACCAGATGCCCGTGTTATTAAGCAGTCAACGTTTTAGACCTGAAATAGAAGTTTAACCCTTAATGGTATAATTGCAGCCAAGTTCCCTCGTATTTTCCGGAGGTACGTGACATGAAAACGGTGTTCGCTGATCCTCAATACTCCTTCGAACTGCTCAGAACATTGGGGCACGCGTACTACGGCGGGTCGGATATCGCGGAATGTCTCCACACGGCTGACAGGATAAAAGAAGGCGATAACGAAAGCTGGTACAGCGAGTGGAATAAAACGGCGGAGATGGTCCACGGGCAGGCGGAAGAATCGCTGGCAAAGGGGCACAGGGTAAGCGCCCGGGAGGCATACCTCCGGGCATCGAACTACTACAGGACGGCGGAGTTCTTCCTGCATGATAACCCGTCCGACCCCCGTATAATGGAGCTGTGGCAGGAGAGCCATGAGGCTTTCACGAGGGCGGCGGAGCTTTTTGACCCGCCCTTTGAGTTCATCGAGATACCTTACGAGGACACAACGCTGCCGGGATGCCTTTTCAAGGCGGACGGCACGAAAAAGCAGCGCCCCACAATGCTGCTGCATACCGGCTTCGATGGCACGCTGGAAGAGCTTTATTTCGAGGGCGCGGCTGCCGCGGTGAGGAGGGGCTATAACTGCCTGGCGTTCGAGGGACCGGGGCAGGGCCGGGTGCTGCGCCAGCAGAAACTGTATTTCAGGCACGATTGGGAAAAAGTGGTCACCCCTGTGGTTAATTACGCCCTGACACGGCCGGAGATCGATGGCCGGCGGCTTGTTCTAATGGGCATCAGCTTCGGCGGTTACCTGGCCCCCAGGGCGGTCGCCTCTGAGCATAGAATAGCCGCCTGCATCGCCAACAGCGGACTTTTCGATTTCTTTTCCATCTTCGTGCCACCCGGCATGGAACGTCAGGATTCCCTGGATTACATCGTAAGTAACCCTGCAGATACAGATAAGATGATGGATGAGATGGCGAAGAGCAATTCCACGATGCGCTGGTCGCTGGCCGACGGCAAATGGAAGTTCGATGCCGGCAGCCCCAGCGAGTATGCCAGGAAGGCAGCGCAATACACGCTGGATGGGGTGGCAGATAAAATAACCTGCCGCATGCTGGTCATCGACGCGGAGGGCGAACAATTCTTCCCGGGCCAGGCCAAGAAGCTCTATAATATTCTCACCTGCCCTATGATCATATTCACTGAGGCAGAGGCGGCCGGTCAGCACTGCCAGGTCGGCGCGCACTCGAGAGGACACCAGAGGATCTTCGACTGGCTGGATGAGTTCTTCGCCGGCATAGACAAATAACCTGCGGAGGATCAGGGTAAGCATGTTGAATCTGAAGGTAAAGGCCGGTCTTGCGCTGGCGGTTTTGCTGCTGGCAGCTTCGTTGCTTTCCTGTGCCAGCGGCGGCACAAAGCCTCTACCCCTGAATATGCCCGTCGTGCGCGATATAAGCGCTTTCTACAACCGCCTGGACAACGCCGTGGCGCCGCAGTCGTTCATACAGGTTAAGACGCTGGGGGAAGTGGTTTACGGCGAGTACAAAGCGCCGGTAAAGCTGTACTCCATGTTCAACCGGTCCGGCTCCAAGTACAAGGTGTTCCTCAGCGGTGGCATCCACGGTAACGAACCAGCCGGCGCGGAGACGCTGGCTGAGTTCATCGAGTTGCTTGCCCGGGACCCGTCCAAATATGGAAACATCTCCTTTGAGATGGTGCCGATCATCAATCCCTGGGCCTGGAGCCACGATGTCCGCTTCAACCGCGATGGCAGGGACGTCAACAGGGACTTCGCAGCGTTAACAACCCAGGAGGCAAAGATACTCGCCGGCTACCTGCAGCAAAACCGCTACGACATAATGATCGATCACCATGAAGACCCCGATGCCAAGGGTTTCTACCTTTACCAGTATGGCATGCCAGACCAGTCGCTGAGCAGGAAGATAATCCAGGCCCTGAAAGGCGACGGCTACCCTGCGGAGCAGGACATCAAGATGGTGACCCTCAAGACCGATGACGGCCTGATAGACGCTCCAATGTGGGGGCTGTGGTACATGAGGGCCAGCGGCCAGATAGGCAGCGCCAATTACTCTCGGTTATACAACAGCGATACCGTCCACACGATTGAAACGCCCACCAGGCTCGAACTCAAAGACCGGCTGACCATACACCGCAAGGCTCAGGAAATGATGCTGGAAGATTTACACACGAAATAATGATCAATGCCATGAAAATTCCAAATTCCAATAACCAAATTCCAAACAAATACAAACCGTTCAAAAAACTTAAAAAATTAGAGTTTAGAGTTTCTTTATTGTCAGGAGCTTTAATATGGAAGGAGTTTCACGATGAAGCCTCCCCTCTTTGAAAAATATCCCGCTCTGGAGAAACACCTGCCATGGATCCGCCTGAGCGACTGCCCCACTCCCGTTCAAAAGCTGGAGAAGCTGGGCAAGGAGATCGGGCACGATAACCTGTGGATAAAGCGGGATGACAAATCGTCCGACATCTACGGCGGCAACAAGGTGCGCAAGCTGGAGTTCATGCTGGCAGATGCCCTCAAAAAGGGCTGTAAATGGGTCATAACCTACGGCGGCATCGGCACCAACCACGGTCTGGCTACCACCATCCATGCCAGCAGGCTTGGCCTGAAAACGGCACTGGTCCTCATCAACCAGCCGCTTAGCGACCACGTGCAGGAGAACCTGCTGCTGGACTGCCATTTCGGCGCAGAAATACATTACGCACCCAGCACAGTGATAGGTGGCTTCCAGACTGCCTCGGTTTACCTTAAACACGGGCGGGTATATTTCATTCCGCCCGGTGGCTCCTCTCTGTTGGGCAGCATCGGCTACGTAAACGCCGCCCTGGAACTGAAACAGCAGGTGGATGCCGGCCTGCTGCCCGAGCCCGAATACATCTTCTGTGCGCTCGGATCCAAGGGCACTATGGCCGGGCTGGTATTGGGCGCCAGTCTGGCCGGTATGAAGACGAAGGTCATCGGTATGCGCGTGGCCATGGAATGGCTCACCAATGCTAAAAAAACTGTGCGGCTGGCCAATCGCATGGCCACGCTGCTGCGTAAATATGACAAAACCGTTCCGGCGGTTAAGTTCGGCGTGGAGGACATTCATATCATCCACGATTTCTTTGGCGGCGAGTACGGCAGGATAACGCCAGAAGGCAAAGAGGCTCTGAATCTAATGCAGCGGACAGAGGGCATTAAACTCGAGCTCACTTATACGGCCAAGACGCTCGCCGGCCTGCTCGATTTCATCAAAAGGCATCACGAGCTCAAAAGGGTGCCGGTACTTTTCTGGAATACGTATAACGGCGTGGATTTAACTCAGACGATTATTGAGAACCACGACCACACAAAGTTGCCGAAATCACTTCAGTGGTGCTTCGATAAGAACCTTATCCCGTGCCTGGGCGGCAAGGATAGCGACCCAGGACATTAAAATGGGCTCTCAAAAGGAGGGGTAGCATGGAGAAGCAGGGAGAATCGTCTGAACTCGGACTGAAAAAGTCTCTGGGCCTTCTGGACACGGTCTCGATCGAGGTCGGAGCCATCATCGGTGCGGGCATCTTCGCGCTCACCGGCATAGCTGTGGGCATCTGCGGGGCAGCCGTCCCCATTGCCTTCCTGATCGCCGCCGTGCCCATGGTGCTGGCTCTTCTTCCCATCGGCATGCTGGCTTCCATCCTGCCCACCGTCGGCGGCAGCTTCCGCTATCCCAGCCGCATACTTTCGCCATTCTGGGGGTTCATCGGGGTGTGGGGCATCATGATGGGCATACTGCTCGGCGGCATGCCCATGTATGCACTGACCTTTGCGGACTACCTGCGCATACTCTTCCCCGCCTTCGACCGCATGCTGATAGCGGCCGTGACGCTCACTTTCTTCTTCATCATAAATATACTTGGCGTTAAGGCCGCCAGCCTGGTGCAGATAGGCATGTTCTTTATACTTATCGTGGCGCTGCTCTCCTATATCATCACGGGAATACCCGCCATCGACCCAGCCAACCTGACGCCCCTTTTCCCCGGCGGATTCGCCAGCGTGGGCCTGGCCGCAGGGATGCTCTTCTTCGCCTATATGGGCGCCAACTTCATCATCGATCTGGGCGCGGAGATAAAAAATGCAGGCAGGAATATCCCTCTATCCTTTGCTATCTCCATGCCCATCGTCATTGTTATTTACACGCTGATGGGGCTGGTCACAGTAGGTACAGTGCCCCTGAGTATGTGTGCCAACCAGCCGCTTTCCGTGCCGGCCGGCAAATTCATGTCGGGGCCACTGGCGCTGTTCTTCACCGTGGGCGGTGGCATCCTGGCGCTGGCCACCACCATCAACGCCACCTTCATGTTCGCCTCCCGATATATCCTCGTCTTCGCCGAGGACGAGGTCTTCCCCAAAATACTGGGGGCAGTGAACAAAAGGTTCGGCACGCCCCACTGGGGCCTGCTCATCATGTTCGTGCTCTCCATGATTTTCCTGCCCGTCGGTGCATCCTCGTTCAAAATATTGTCCATTACGGCCTCTATCGGCTCAATCATCCTCTTCTTTCCCATCCTCATAGCTACCATGCGCTTCCCCAAAAAGATGCCCGAGAAATATGCCGCAGCCCCCTTCAAACTTAAAGGAATCTGGCTCTGGTTCATACCTGTCTTCGCCCTGCTCTTCGGCGCTTTTTTCATCGTTGCGCTGATCATGGAGAGCATGGCTGGTTTCGTGATACTGACCGGTTGGATGATTATAGGACTGGTCTATTATATTATCCGTGATCGCTACCTGAAGAAACGCCGCGGCATGGGACTGGGCGCCATAGCAAACAAAAGTATTTGATATATGAAAGGGACGAAGCAATCACCTGATCGAAGATGCGGGGCTTGATACAGTGCCAGCAGATTGCTTCGTCGCTGCACTCCTCGCAATGACATGTTTCCGTCTTGCATCGTCAGCTGTGCTCCCCGCGATGACAGCACTTTTATTGACTGTCCTATCCCCTGCAGGTATCATTTAACGAATTTAAGCGGGCATGCTACTAAAAACTAACGCGGAGGACATATGCTGGCCTTAGAGGGCATCAGGATACTCGAGCTGGTTCACCTCCCACCGGGCGAACTATGCACCATGATACTTGGCGACTTCGGGGCGGAAATCATCAAGGTAGAGGCCCTGCCGAAGACCAGCGGCCGCGGCGCCGGCCTGTACGCCGGGGCAGATGCAGAATCCTTGAAAGCCGCCGCCGCCTTCAACGCGCTCAACCGCAATAAAAAGAGCATACGTATCAACCTGAAATCAGAAGAGGGATGCCAGGTGTTTTACAGGCTGGTAAAGGATGCCGATGTCATAGTAGAGGGCTTCCGCCCCGGCGCGGTGAAACGCATGGGAGCCGACTACGAGACCGTCAAGAAAATCAACCCGCGCATCATATACTGCTCACTCAGCGGCTACGGACAGGACGGTCCCTACAACCAGTACCCGGGCCACGATATCAATTACATCTCCATAGCCGGTGCGCTCGACCTCATCGGCTGGCCGGGACAGCCGCCGGCCATCCCGCTCAACTTCATCGCCGATTTCGCCGGGGCATCCATGCACGGGGCTGTAGGCATACTGGCAGCACTCTTCGCCAGAGAAAAGACCGGCAAGGGACAGTATGTCGATATTTCATATACGGACAGCGTGATTACACTGATGACTTTCTTCCTGCAACAATATTTCGGTGCCGGGCTCAAATTCCCGCGTGGAGAATGGGCGCTGGCGGGCGCGTATCCCTATTACAAGACCTATGAAACCAAGGACGGCAAGCTCATCAGCCTGGGCTGCCTCGAGCCCTGGTTCTGGGAGAACCTGTGTAAAGCAATCGGCAGGGACGACCTTAAACCATATTGTTTCAACCCGCTTCACTTCATACAGAAGGCCGATGACCCTAAATGGAGCGAAGTGGAAGACGAGCTCAAGAAGATATTCCACACAAAAAACCGCGACGAATGGTTCGACCTCCTCATCAGGCACGACGTCCCGGCAGGAAAGGTTAATACGCTGGATGAGGTCTTTGCCGATCCACAGTTGCTCCACCGCAAGATGCTGCTTGAGTTCGACCATCCCAAATTGGGGAAGGTTAAGCACCCGGGCATAGCCATCAAGCTGTCCGATACACCGGGGAAGGTAAGGAGCCTGGCGCCGTACTCAGGTGAGCATACGGACGAAGTGCTCCTGTCAGCCGGATATACGAAATCGGATCTGGAGCAGTTGCGCAAAGCTAACGCTATAGGCTAAAATTTGAGAATATGGAGGTGGTATTATGGCAGCCAAAGCTTATGTACTTGTCACCACGTCGGTAGGTCAGACCAAGGCGGTCCTCAATGGGCTTAAGAAGCTCGATGGCATTAAATCCGTGGATGCAGTAATGGGTCCCTATGACATCATCGCTGTAGTTGAGGGTGACTCCGTCGATGCCGTGGGCAAATTGATCACCGAGCATTTTCACAAGATTGCCGGCATCGAGCGCACCACTACCTGCCAGACAATCCGCATCGCATAGTGCTGACTGACATGGACTGCGTATTTTGCAGAATAGCCGCGGGTTCCATACCCGCGGAAATAATCTATAGTGATGACGAAATCATAGTCTTCCGCGATATCCATCCCCAGGCGCCGGTACATGATGTTATAATACCCAGGAGACACATACCCTCGGTAAATAACCTTTCTGATGCCGATCAGTTGCTTATGGGGAAAATGATCCTGGCCGCCAGCCAGGTGGCCCGCAAGGAAGGCGTTGCTGAACGCGGCTACAGGCTCTCTATAAACTGCGGAGCGGACGGCACACAGATCGTGCCCCACATCCACATCCACCTCCTCGGCGGGCGACTGCTGACCAATGAACTGGGCTAAAAAAGCCCCCCTCAGCTTTATGGCTAAAAGCCGGGGACCAGAGCAATACTTTAACGCCGCCGATCATGTTTTTACCAAACGTAATCAGACCTCTCGCTCCCAAAATACAGTGAGCCTTCCGCATAAGGCAGCCTGTCATACCTGAGTCTTTGCGATATTATCCGGTTGCACTGGCTTATCGCACGTTCAGAGATACCTGGCCTGATGCAGCACATAGTATATTCCGTGTAATAGCCGCGCCAGCCCATGGCCAGTCCGCGGCATTCGAATTTATCAAGTATATCCAGACAGAGATATGTATCCAGTTCCTCAATAGCCCGGCCGGGCTGCACCATCTTCATGTAAAGGACGCCGCGATTATAATAGGCGAGGTAAAACGCAGGATTCGTGCCCGTGAGGGTATCCAGATCAGCGACGGCCTCGTTGAAACGACCTATTTTGCCCAGGCACACCGCACGGTCATTATAGGCTACGGCAGCTTCTTTATTATCCATGTCTATAGCCCGGGAAAACTGCTCGATCGCTGCGTAATAGCCCATCGTGGAATAATAAGTCCTGCCAAGCCAGACGAACGCTGCCACATAAGATGGATCCAGGTCGATCACCTTTCTAAAATCGGCGATAGCCATAGTAAACTCACCCATTGCCCGCCGGACCAGCCCCCTGTCGAAATAAGCCTCCTTTGCCGAGGGATCCAGCTCTATCGCCTGTGAAAGATCTGCAGCAGCTTTGCCATATTCACCCGTTGCAAGATAAGCGTGACCACGTATCTCGTATGCCTCCGCGGATTGCACATCACTATCAAGGAAGTTGCTGACATCAGCGATCGCATAAGAATAAAGGCCTTCATTGGCATACGCCCGGGCACGACTCAAATATACATTCTTATTCGCATAGCCATGCTTAATTGCTCCTGTAAGCGCCACTACCGCTTCCTGGTACTTATGCTGGTTTAAATACTGTATCCCGACTTCATACTGGGCATGCCCGAATCTCAACCCGACATCGATACCGGGGTTGAAACTGATGGCCTTCCCGTAATTGAACGCAGCGCTTACGTAATCGTGATTTTTATAGGTTTCGTCACCTTTCCCGGCATATGCACCGGCAATCTTTTTATCAAGCTTCAATTGAGGATCCATGATTACCGCCTCACTGTAGCTGATAACGGCATTATTCCAGTCCATTTTGCCCAAAGACACGTCCCCGTCCCGAACTTTCTGCTGCGCCGGGCTTAAACACGATGCCAATATGATGGTTGCTAATGCCAGAAGCATAAAACAAACAAGCTTCCCGGT
>Ga0163209_1000089_pt1 | contig 35227 bp, 31 predicted proteins | sample Kivu_160m_FD_113538 | JGI IMG/M metagenome (GOLD analysis project Ga0163209, IMG submission 113538) | Freshwater microbial communities from Lake Kivu, Western Province, Rwanda to study Microbial Dark Matter (Phase II) - Kivu_160m | ecosystem: Environmental > Aquatic > Freshwater > Lake ...
CGAAGGTTTCATTGGGGTTCAGCAGCCAGGGCATGAGGAGCACGATGGGCGCGTAGACGAAGGCAAAGGGTACGAATGTTTTCGCCAGGGACAGGCTGAAGGCCCGGAATCCCGTCCTGAAGGGGTCGCTCCCGGCCACGCCGGCCGCCGCGTAGGCCGCCAGGGCCACAGGAGGTGTCACGTCTGCGAGTACCGCGTAGAAGAAGACGAACATGTGGGAGAGGAGCGGATGGATGCCCCACTGCATGAGGGCCGGCGCGGCGATCATGGCGGCGATGATGTACTGGGCCGTCGTCGGGATGCCCATTCCGAGGATGAAACAGGCAATGGCCGTGTTGATGAGCGTGAAAAAGAGCGTGATGTCGCTGACCGATGCCAGCCCCATGAATATCGGGTTGAGAATAACAGCTATGCTATGGGCAATAGCAATCACGGCCGTGGCGAACTTGAGTCCGATTCCCGTGAGGGTCGTCGCCCCGACGATGAACCCCACGCAGGCGCAGGCGGCGCCGATGGCGATGGCGTTCTTGGTGCCCTCCTGGAGGCTTTCGAGGATCTGGGGCAGGCGCAACTTGCTTTCTTTATAGAAGATGCCGACAAGAATGATGAGCATGTTGGCCCAGAAGGCGGCAAGAGAAGGCTCAAATCCCATGAAGAGCAGTGACGTGAGCAGGGACGACGTCCCGAGGGCAATTCCGCAGGATAAAAGTTCAGAGGTCCTGAAAAAGTAATAAAGCGCCACGGCGGAAAAACCGAACCAGGCGATGGTATGTTCCACATTCGTAAAGGGGTTCATGCCTAAGAGGACAGGTGGTACACAGAGGAAGAGTGGAAGCAGAAACGGCGTCGTCCGCTTGTGGACCTGGCCCGTGGCGGTGGCAAAGATGATGCCCCAGAAGGCAGCCAGGAACGGGCTCGATCCCGTGATGAGGAGATAGACAATGATAATGAGGGGACCGACGAGAAGCCAGCGCTCTTTGAGCACCTCCCAGAGGTTGGGAAGCATGTGCCTCGGCAGACCGTGAAGGCCTTGTTTCTTTGCCTCGAGGTGAACCATCCAGCCCACGGCAAAGAAATGAAGAAACGACGGCAGAACGGCGCACAGGGCGATCTTCACATAGGGGACGCCCAGGAATTCGGCCATGATGAAGGCCGCCGCGCCCATGACGGGAGGCATGAGCTGCCCGCCCGTACTCGCCGCCGCCTCGACGCCGGCGGCAAAGGTCGGCGAATAGCCCACCTTCTTCATGAGAGGGATGGTAAAAGATCCCACCGTCACGGCATTGGCGACGGAGCTTCCGCTGATGGAGCCCATCAAGCCACTCGAAATGACGGCCACCTTGGCGGGGCCTCCCGAGGACCATCCGGCCACGGCCATAGAAATGTCTATAAAGAGCTGGGCGAGCCCCGTCCGGGAAATGAAAATCCCGAAGAGGACAAAATGGAAAACGAAGGTGGCCACGACCCCCAGGGGAATGCCGTAAATCCCCTCGGTGCCGAGAAACATGTAGTCAACGATCCGGGGAATGGAGTAGCCCCGGTGGGCGAAGATATCGAGACCCGGAATGCCGAGGAAGTAAGGTCCGAGATAACAGTTGATCAGGACCAGCATGGCGATGATGGGAAGGGGGGCGCCGATGCTTCGCCTTGCCCCCTCCAGTATGAGGAGGAAGGAGAAACTCCCGACGACAAGTTCCACCTGATCGGGGCTCCCCGCCCGCAGGCCGATGTTGTTGAACTCCAGAAAGACGAAAACGGATATTATGCAGGACAGGAGGGCAAAGAAAACGTCGAAATAGGGGACGTTGTCCTGTTTGTAATCGACGTTCCTGTTGCGAATAAGGCTTATAAGCGATCGGGTCCACTGGAGAAAGAAAAGAAACAGGATCGCAAGCAAAATCCCCAGGAGGAAGATCCCCCAGAAAACAAGGGAGACATTCAGATCCTCGAACCAGGAACGGACATCAAGATGCCTGTAACCGAGAAAGCCCACCCAGACCACGGCGCCGACCATCAGGCTGTAAAGGGGAAAGTCAATCCAGATGGCCAGACGATCGGGCAGCATCTCCCGCTGTTTGAAATACAGCACCAGGATGAAGGTCGTCACTGCCAGAACAGCGCAGCCGTTGAAGGATAATGAGAAAATCTCCCGGGAGACGGTCGTGTTAATCATGGCTGCCGTCAGAGCATAGAAGATATCATAGATCAGGTGCTTCTTCTCCTTGTGCGCCTCCTTCTTCATGGCATAGACGAAAAAGACCAGGGGCAGCACAAAGGCCAGGTGAAAAGCCCGGTGGCGCCACTCCTGGAGAACGCCAAAACCGGCTGTGTAGATATGAAAGATGGACAGGATGATGGTCATGATGAAGACCAGCCGGGCGGTGATCCCTTCGAGATGCCGGAACCGCAACTCGGGATCATACTTGGCGATCTGGTCAGCATCCTCTTTGAGTTCTGCCGTCAGGATGTTCGCTTTTTCTTCCGCCATATCCCCAATTCTTTCTTATCGCTGATCCCTCATAAGGTCAGCACATGGTCCGGAATGCATATTCCCACAGAGGGATCTTTCTCACCCTCACCATGAGGAGCGTGTTGCCGGCCAGAGCGGCAAGGGATATGACTCTCCCGCCGATCTCCAGGGCGCCGGCGTAGCTGTCGTCAACCCAGAGCTGAATGTCGGAAAAGATCCTGTCTATGATGGAGAGGCGAAACCCCTGCGCCGTCCGGGTGAGCGTCTGTCCTTCGGAAATGGTGGCTGGCAGGCCTGTGTTCAGTGAACGGAATGCCGTCTCGTATAAAACGATTCGAAAGGCATCGTCGATTCGGAAATAATCCGTCACCGGCGATTTCTCCACCGAATGAATAAAGGTAAGTGAAAAGGTTTCCCCAGAGGATACCCCCTGCACAAAGACGGTCTTCCCCTTCCTGACATCCCGGATCTCCAAGACGTGAAGGGGAACAAACCCTATGGTGAGCAGGACGCCGACAAGGAGAAGGGTGGTAATCCTTTTCATATAAAACTGGGCGCCCGCGAGAGAGCGCCCAGTTCACCTCTCATTCCAAAACAAGGCCGCCCTATTTCTTTTTTGCTGCCTTTTTTGCAGGCGCCTTGATGACACCTTTTTCCTTGTAATACTTTTCCGCGCCGGGATGGAGCGGAATAGCCATACCGGACAGGGCCGTTTTCATCTGCACGTCCTTTCCCTTGGCATGGGCCTGGGCCATCTTGTCCGACCCGCCTTCCCAGAGGGCCTTGGTCAACTGGTAAACCACATCGTCGGAAACATTGGCATCAACAACCCACTGGGCCATGGTGGTAATGGTAGGTACATCCTTTGTCTGCCCCTTGTAGGTTCCCTTGGGAATGACAATCCGGCTGTAGAAGGGAAACTTTTTCGTCAGTTCCTTGATCTTCGGCTCATCAATAGGAACAAGCACGACATTCGCAGAAATGGACAGTTCCTGAATCGCTGCCGTCGGCCAGCCGGCCGTCGTGAAGGTCACATCGGTCTGCTTGTCCTGGAGGCGCTGTGCCGCACCGGAGAAGGAGAGCCAGTCCACGCCCGCGAAGTTCTTGTATTCCAGCTTATAGACGGAAAGGACGTTCAGCGTGTCCACCTCTGTACCGCTCCCCCGGTCGCCGGGGACAAGACGTTTGCCCTTGATATCCTTCATATTCTTAATACCCGAGTCGGCGCGGGCGACGATCTGGATCGTTTCAGGATAAAGGGAGGCGATGCCGCGGATGTTTTTAACCGGTTTGTCCTTGAACGCTGCGACTCCGGCGTAGGCGTTGTAGGCCACGTTACTCTGGACAAATGCAGACTCGATCTGGCGATCCCGAATGAGATTGCAGTTGGCCACTGAGGCCTGAGCTGCCTGGGCCGTGACGACGACATCAGGAACTTTTTCCGTCAGAGCCTGGGCCAGGATGCCGCCCAGCGGGTAATAGGTTCCTCCTGTGCCACCCGTTGCGATGGCGAAAAATTTCTTTTGCGCAAATGAGTTACCGGCAAAAATAACGGTAAATACAAGGACAGATAATACGATCAGTAACGTTTTCTTTTTCGACATAAGCCCCTCCTCAACATGTTATTGGAATTCAATAATTCGTGAAAAGATCTATGGTTTCAAAGATCTTCACCCTGTCTGACTTGGAGATTGATATGATTGAAAACATGACATCTTTCACCACTCACGGATTTCCTAAAGTGTGATCATTTTTTCCTATTGAAATGTGATGATCGTCAGATCTATCCGTGCAGATTTTAACGCGGTGAATCCTACAAGAATAATTAAAGGATTTGTAAAAGAATGTCAATGTGTTTTTACGCCTTGAAATGTGACAAAACCTGTGTTACCAATCAGCCTGTCACATAGCGTTGTCTCAACCACAGAGATGATAAAAATATCATTTTTTTCACATCATTATCTTTTATAATCTTTACATCCAAGGAGTTTCCCGGCAGGAAAAACGTCATCCCAAGGAGATCCGACCATGAAAAAAACCCCCCTGTATGATCGTCATGTTGGCCTTGGCGCCAGAGTTATCGATTTCGGCGGCTGGGCCATGCCCGTTCAATACACCAATGTCATCGAAGAACACAAGGCAACCAGAGAAAAGGCAGGACTTTTTGATATCTGTCACATGGGAGAAATCGAGGTCCGGGGTCCTCAGGCATTGGAGCTCCTGCAATGGGTGTTAAGCAGAAACCTGGGAGGACAAACCATCGGGCAGATCAAGCTGAGCGTCATGACCAATGAGCAGGGTGGTATTATGGACGATTTGACGGTTTATCGTCTCGGTAAGGATCACTACATGGTCGTGACAAACGCCGGGACGAAGGATAAAGACCTTGCGTGGATTGTAAATAAAAGAAATGAAAAAGGGCTGTCCGACACTGAGGTGACCGACATCAGTGATAAAACAGGAAAACTGGACCTGCAGGGACCATTGTCTCAGAAAATACTCCAGCATATCATCGCCGAAAATATGACCGGATTAAAATATTATCATGCCATGAATACAACAATCCTTAACGTCCCAGCCCTTGTGTCACGAAGCGGCTACACGGGTGAGGACGGATTCGAAATCTACACCGACAGCGGAAGGATAGGAGATATATGGGATAAGCTCTTGGAAATAGGCGCCGATGACGGATTGAAGCCTGTCGGTCTGGGTGCAAGGGATACCCTGCGTCTGGAAGCGGGTATGATGCTGTATGGAAACGACATGGATGAAACGGTTGCACCTCTGGAGGTCGTTTATGGATGGCTAACGGATCTTGAAAAAGATTTTATAGGGAGCACGGCTTTAAGGAAGCTGAATCAGGACGGACTGACCAGGAAACTGGTCGGCTTTGAAATGGAAGACAGAGGCATCGCCCGACACGGGTATAAAGTTTTTGTAGATGCGAATGAGGTGGGAGAGGTCACATCGGGGACATTCACACCCACTCTGGAAAAGGCGATCGGACTGGCTTTTGTGCCGGTCTCGTACAGCGAACCAGGCACGGAGATTTTTATCCGGATCCGGGATCACCATGCAAAAGCCCGGATTGTCAAGCTGCCATTTTACAAACGAGGAAAATAGGGAGGGAACATGTCTAAACCAAATCCGGCAGACAGAAGGTACACAAAAGAACATGAGTGGGCAAAAGACAATGGAAATGGAACGATCACCATGGGGATAACGGATCACGCTCAGGAGTTGTTGACCGATATTGTTTTTGTGGAACTCCCCCCGGTCGGAAAAAAGGTAAAACAGATGCAGCCTTTGGCTGTTGTGGAATCCGTTAAATCCGTATCCGACGTTTATTCACCGGTAAGCGGTGAGGTTTTAGAAGTCAATTCTGTTCTGGAGGCGCACCCGGAACTGGTCAATCAGGATGCTTTCGGTGAAGGCTGGATCGCGAAACTTAAAATGGATGATCCCGGCGAACTGATGAACCTCATGGACAACGCCGGCTACGATGAAATGATCAGGGAAGATAAACATTAAGGGATAAACTCCGGCAGGAATCTATCTTCTTCAAGAGTTTAAAAAACACTCAATCATTGGAGAAAGGAACATTATATGGAATATATCCCCCACACTCCGGAAGATCAAAGACAGATGATGGAATCCGTCGACATCCGTTCCATCGATGACCTCTTTACCGATATTCCTGAAAAATACAGACTGAAAAGCCTTCTCAACCTGCCCTCCGCCCTTTCCGAACAGGACGTTTCCGCCTTGATGAAGGGTATCGGCTCACAAAACAAGCTCCCATCCATCACTCTGATGGGTGCGGGCGTTTACCATCACTACATCCCCGCTGTGGTGGGACATGTCATTTCCCGCTCAGAATTTTACACAGCGTACACCCCCTATCAGGCGGAAATCAGCCAGGGAATCCTCCAGGCCATTTATGAATACCAGACCATGATCGCAAAGCTTACGGGCATGCAGGTTGCCAATGCCTCTATGTATGACGGCGCTTCGGCTATGGCGGAGGCAGTGGTTTTAGCTGCCAAGACCTTGAACCGGACGAAAATTGTCGTTGTCCGGTCCATCCATCCCGAGTATCGGCAGGTCGTCGGCACTTATGCCTGGTCAAACGGTTATGAGGTTGTTGAAATCCCCTATGAAAAATCCGGTCGGCTAAATCGTGACGCTCTGCTTCAGGCCGTGGATGACCGGACCGCCGCCGTCCTGATTCAGAGTCCCAACTTTTTCGGCATTGTCGAGGATATCGCATCAATCGAGTCTGACGTACACGCAAAGGGAGCCCTTCTGGTCTCAGGCTTCACGGAGGCAACCTCCCTGGGCATCCTGAAACCGGCGGGAGCAATGGGCGCCGACTTCGTTGTGGGAGAAGGCCAAGCCTTCGGCAATCCGATGAACTACGGAGGCCCTTACCTGGGGATTTTTGCCAGTACGGACAAATTCCTGAGAAAAATCCCGGGCAGGCTCGCCGGGGCAACCGTGGACAGAGAAGGCAAACGGGGCTTCGTCCTTACCCTTCAGACCCGGGAACAACATATCCGTCGCGAACGTGCCACCTCGAATATCTGCTCCAACGAGGCTCTCTGCGCTTTAGCCGCAGCCGTGTATCTGGTTTGCCTGGGGAAGAATCTCAAGAACCTGGCAGAACTCAATTTTCAGAAAGCTCATTATCTTAAAGAAAATCTATCCGGACTTAAAGGTTGGGAATTGGTATTTTCCGCCCCCATCTACAATGAATTTGTCATGCGTTGCCCCGATCCGAAAACCGTCAATCAGAAATTACAGGACGAAGGCGTTATAGGCGGCTACGAACTGGGCAAAGAGTACCCTGAGCTGAAAGAGTGTCTGCTTTTCTGCGCTACGGAAATGCTTACAAAAGATGATATCGACAGGGTGGTTTCAATTATTATGGGTAGTTAAATAGTGATATCAGAGAGGGAAATGATATGGAACTGATATTTGAAAAGAGTAGGCCAGGACGCGGCGCCACGACTATTCCGAGAAGTGATGTGCCGGAGGTATCCGTTGGAAGTATCATGGATAAGAATCTGCTCCGGGAGGACGTGGATCTGCCCGAAGTGGCCGAGGTGGATTTGATCCGTCACTATACCCAGTTGTCAAAACGGAATTTCGGCGTCGATGTGGGGTTCTATCCCTTGGGTTCCTGTACCATGAAGTATAATCCCAAAATCAATGAAGACGTGGCAAAGCTTCCCGAATTCACGGCACTTCATCCTTACGCCCCGGCGGATTTCTCCCAGGGATCGCTGCAGCTCATGTACAAACTGCGGCAGTACTTAAGCGAAATCTTCGGTATGGCCGATTTTGCCCTCCAGCCTGCGGCTGGCGCCCACGGTGAACTTACAGGTATCATGGTTATCAAGAAATTTTTCGAGAAAAAAGGGGAACGGCGATCCCATATCTTAATCCCGGACGCTGCCCACGGCACAAATCCCGCTTCCGGAGCCCTCTGCGGATACCGGACGGTTACAGTGCGTTCCAACAGAGAAGGGGGCGTGGATATCGATCATCTGCGTGAGCTGATGACTGACGACACAGCCGGTCTCATGCTGACCAATCCCAACACCCTGGGGCTCTTCGAACGGAATATCGAGCAGGTGGCGGAAATCGTTCATGCAAAGGACGGATTTCTCTACTGCGATGGCGCCAATGCCAACGCCTTCATGGGTAAAGCGAGACCCGGCGACTTGGGTTTCGACGTGATTCAGCTCAATCTTCACAAGACCTTTTCGACACCTCACGGTTGTGGAGGTCCTGGGAGTGGACCGGTCGGTGTCGGAGAAAAACTCGTTTCCCATCTCCCCATTCCGCGTGTCGTAAAGAGAGAAGACATATATGACTGGGACTACAACTGCCCCGACAGCATCGGACGGGTACGGGCATTTTACGGTAATTTCAACGTCATGGTGAAGGCCTACACCTATATCCGGTCTCTGGGACCTGACGGATTGAAGCGGGCAAGCGAAATCGCCGTCCTGAATGCCAATTACGTCAAGGAAAAATTAAAGCCTTACTACGATCTCGCCTATGACCGGGTCTGCATGCACGAGTGCGTTTTTTCCGGAAGACGGCAGGTGAAGGAAAGCGGGGTGCATACCTCCGACATTGCCAAGCGCCTTCTGGACTATGGTTATCATCCGCCGACGATTTACTTCCCCATGATTGTCCCCGAGGCCATCATGATCGAACCCAATGAAACGGAAAGCAAGGAGACTCTGGACGCGTTCTGTGATACCATGATTGCCATCGCCCATGAAGCGAAGGGAAATCCCGATCTTGTCAGGTCGGCGCCGCTGACGACTCCCGTCAGGCGTCTGGATGACGTAAAGGCGGCCCGGGAACCGGATGTCTGCTGGAAAGGGATCAGGTAAACAGAGAAGCGATTCCCACCGGGGATAATATATGAATCCGGACAGAAAAAAACTCATCGAAAAGCTCAGGACGATCAAGGATCCCCGGGAAAGAGACCGGATTATGTGGGCTCTGGCCGGTCTTGACAAGGACAGTGCCGTCGATACGCCGATGGTGGAGGACTCCGGAAAAACTGTTACAAGCCCTCCTCCGGAACAGAAACAGAATCTTCCTGCAATACCAACCGGTCTTCGCCAATTGTTCGCCTATTTCATACCCGGTCTTTTTCTTCTTTTCGGCATTAAAAACCTCATGGAGGCACTGGTACACATCCTTCCGTCCGGAAAAATCGAAACGGCCATTCCCCAACTGATCATTGGAAGCTTATTTATACTGGTTGGTATTACCGGTATCATAAAGGCCAGAAAGAAAGTCTCAGGAAAAGAGCAGGACGCGCAAGCGGACGAAAACTCCACATAGTTGCGTGCATTTCGTTATGGACATGATGCGAAAACCGAAATGGCTAAAGGTCAAACTCCCCTGTGGCAACGATTTCAAGCGCGTAAAGGGAATCCTGTCTTATTTCCGCCTGTATTCTGTCTGCCAGGAAGCCCGATGTCCGAATATCGCTGAATGTTTTCATGCCGGAACGGCAACTTTTATGATTCTTGGAAACACCTGCACAAGAAACTGCCTCTATTGCAACGTCCGGTATGGCACGCCTGGAAAAGTGGACGAAAGCGAGCCTGAACGCCTCGTCCAGGCCGTCAAGGAACTGGGGCTAAAATACATCGTCATTACATCCGTCACACGGGATGACCTTCCGGACGGGGGCGCAGAAACCTTTGCCCGATGTGTGGAGGCGCTGTACGCGGAAATGCCGGAATGTAAAGTTGAAGTCCTCATCCCGGATCTAATGGGAAACTGGGATGCCCTTGAGCGTATCATGGAAGCCCGGCCGCATGTCATCAACCACAACATGGAAACTGTTGCGGCGCTGTTCGAAGTCCTTCGACCCCGGGGAGATTATAAGCTCTCTCTGGAGCTTCTTCTGAGAGCCCGTCAGTACAACAAAGAAACAATGATCACCAAATCAGGGTTCATGGTCGGCTTGGGAGAAGACTGGGGGAAAATTCTGGAGCTTCTTCACGACCTGGCAACCGTTCAATGTGAAAGAATCACCGTCGGACAGTACCAGCAGCCGACACGAAACCACTGGCCTGTCATGAAATACTACGAACCCGATGAGTTTGAAGTCATCAAGGGCATGGCTTACGAAATGGGATTGAAACATGTGGAATCCGGCCCCCTCGTTCGCAGTTCCTATCATGCCGCCAAAATGATGTCCGATCCTTCCCATGAATAAAGAAACATACGATATCATAGTTATCGGCGCCGGACCGGGCGGCCACGCCGCCGCAGAGAACGCCTCCCTGTACGGTGCAAAGGCGGCCATCATCGAAAAGAACGGCTGGGGCGGCACATGCACCCACCGGGGCTGTATCCCCACCAAAGCCCTGCTTGCCTGCAGCAGGCAATTTTTCAATCTGAAAAAACTGAAACGTCTGGGGATCACGACCGGAGGGGCAACGTTCGATTTCGCGCAGATGAAGCGGCATCAGCAACAGATGGTCGCCGTTTCGGCCCTGGGCGTGCAGAAAACCCTCAGGGAAGCCGGGGTCGATCTGAAATCCGGAACGGGCAAGATGACATCTCCGGGCGAGGTGGAATGGATAACTGCCGAAGGGGATGTCAATCGACTTACAGCGGAAAACATTGTGATTGCCTGGGGTTCAGAACCGCTCATTCCGCCCGGTCTTGCACCCTCCGGACGCATTCTAACCTCAAACAGTTTCCTCGCATTAAATACCCTGCCCGGTTCAATGATCGTTATCGGCGGAAGTGTCATCGGGGTGGAGTTCGCTACATTCCTGGCCGAGTTGGGTGTCCGCGTGACCATCCTTGAGATCCTCGACAGGCTGCTCCCGCATGAAGACGAAGAGGCGACGGCTCTGCTGACACAGGAGCTGACCCGCCTGGGCGTCACCATTGTCACCTCAAGTCGGATAGAACATCTGGAGAAAACAACGAACGGGGTGCATCTCACAGGGAAATATGGGTCTAAACAACTTGACCTGACAGCGGATTACGCCCTCATATGCACGGGCAGAAAACCCCTGTTGCACCGTGATGAGTTGGATCGATGCGGCATCAAATACAAGCCGGGAGGCATCATTGTAAATGAATATCAGACGACAAATGTGGACGGGGTCTATGCCGTCGGGGATGTTACCGGTGGCGTGATGCTTGCCCACAGGGCCAGCCAGCAGGGCAGATCTCTTGCCAGCCGTCTCTACGGGGATCGTTCGATCATCTATCGTGAAGAAGTGGTTCCTTCCGTGGTGTATTCCCATCCCGGTGTCGCCCGTGTGGGCCTCACGGAAAAACAGGCTTCGGAACAGGGCTTGAAGATTGAAATCAGAAGGGTCGAATACGCCGCCAACATCATGGCCAGAACGGAACTGCGAGGAAGCGGCTTCGTAAAAGCCGTCTTTTACGAGGACAGACTGGCAGGTGTCACCATTGTGGGGGACGATGCCGGCGAACTGATCTCGCCGATGGGGCTGGCAGTGGCCAACTCCCTCGGCAAAAAAGAACTGAAGCAGTGGATCCTTCCCCACCCGACGCTCGGTGAAATATTTCACTCCCTTTTATAAGCGGCCATTTCCTCGACCGTCCAACAAAAAATTTCTGTCAAATAGTAAAATCAAACGATACTGACATTCAAGACAGATTTCTCTGTCATTCCTGCATCCCGAAAAGAGGTTCATTATGAAATTACTTAATCAATCGAAAGAAAAAGACCCTGCCTTTAACAATAGGGCAGGGTCTTTTTCTTTTAAAGAAGGTCAATATTGACGAAGTGAATTACCCCGCCCACAGGGCGGGGTATTCTGCGGGAGGATTTCATAAAGAGGTCACTCTTCTTTGAAATATGGCCTCTTTTATCGGATCTATTTCTTGATGGTATATTCTACAGCGGCTTCGACCCTTCTGTTCTTCTGTCTTCCTTCTTTTGTAGAATTGCTGGCAATGGGTTTGGAAAATCCAAAACCTTTCGCCTTTATCCGGGAAGCTTTGATCTTGAATTTTTTGACCATGACTTTCTTGATCGCTTCTGAGCGCCTCTGGGAAAGCTTGAGATTGTATTGCTTCCCCCCCACATTGTCCGTATGCCCTTCAACAACAATATTCAGGTCGGGATACTTCTTCATGACATCGGCAATCTTTTGAATTTCCTTATTATATTTTGGCTTTACGATGGCTTTTCCCGTATCGAATTCGACATTCAGAGTGGCTCTTCCCTTCTCAATAATCTGCTTCTCAACTTCCGTCGCGGCCTCAGGTGCCTTCTTGACCTCTTCCATCGGTGGTGGTGGCGGCGGCGGCGGAGCCGGTTCGGTTTCTTTGACCGTGATCACAGGCGCTGCTTCCGGTTCCTTTACCATGGTCGCCGTCTCAGGTTCAGGTTCCTTTACAACAGCCGCAGGCGCCGGTTTCGCACCTCCAAACAGAATACTTAACCCAACGGCACATTCAAGGTTGTTATAAACGCTTTCGAAAGCCAGAACATGCCTTATGTCAATCCTGAAGGCAAACCAGTCCGCCACAAAATATTTAATTCCGTATCCATAATCGGCGGCAAACCTTGATTTATTTTGTAATCCTGACTCATAGTTGACACTCTGACCCCCCACGCCTACAGCGATGAAAGGAACCAGTTTATTCTCAGGCATAAAATGATAGAGACCTTCAAGCCGGTAATTGAACACATCCGTGTTAATTTTGTTTGTCGCGCCGGTGTATTTCGTAGCAACATGATCGAACACTAATTCCGCCCCTAAACGTTTTGTAAAGTCATAACCGACCCTCAGGCCATAAAAGGGCTTACTTTCCAGGCTCTGATTTCCCTCAAACGAGTAATTTCCGACAAAGGGAGAAATGGAATAGGCACCCGGCCGGATCTGGCCAAAACTTGAAGATGCGAGTGCGACTATAATGAAAATTACCATAAATGGAATCAATTTCTTCATAATGTTATATTTCTCCTTTCTTCGTAACTATCTCAGCTTTCTTGCCTCATACGATTGACCGGACGATGAAAAATGCAGTCATTTAATAGCAATAATATTATGTTTGGTACAACTTAAAGTTATTCATGTCAACGAAAAAAAGAACAAAAATAGTAGATTCTACCCAACCAACGCTCCGTGAAATATTTCACTTTCTGACATAATCGGCTGCACTTTCCCCCGCCAGATAACCTGTTGAGAATGCCGCCTGCAGATTGTATCCACCCGTATCGGCATCGATATCCATCACCTCTCCACAAAAGTAAAGTCCCTCAATCAAGCCTGACGAAAGGGTTCGGGGATCAATTTCCTTCAGGCATACACCGCCGGCGGTCACAATAGCGGATGACATTGGGAGCGGACGTTTGATATTGAAGCGAAGGGATTTGAGCAGGTTGATCAATCTTTCCCGTTCTTCTCCATTGATCTGACTTCCCCATTTATCGGGCAAGATACCTGTCAAGGAAACGAACGGATCGATCATCTTTTCCGGAAGAAGCTCTTTTAATATTTGACGATATCTCCTTTTGCTGAAACGGTCAAAATCCCTTTGAACGCGATCCCGGAGCCGGTTTCTGTCTAGAGCGGGCTTAAGGTCTATGGACACACTGACAGGTCCCTGTTCGAGGGCATCCACAATGGCCAGGCTCATTAATAAAGTAACGGGACCGCCGATGCCGAAATGGGTCATCATCATCTCTCCCATGCGACTTTCAACGACAAGTCCATGGGGGCGTTTATTTTTAATTCCGCGACCGAAATCACGGTCAGGCGTCAGAGACGGATCAACAGCTACTGCGGGGCATCGGAAAGCGGTCAGGCGGACATTGCGAAGGCTGACACCCTGCATGGCTCTGGCAAGCGATATCTCCTTGACAACAAGGGGTACCAGCGCTGGTCGGAGCCTCGTGATGCTATGGCCGATTGATTCTGCCATGCGATAACCATCTCCTGTGGAACCCGTAGAGGGGTAGGTTGCACCACCTGTTGCCAGGATCACAGCCCTTGATGGATACTCTTCACTCTCCGTTAGCACACCCGTCACATGTCCATCTTTCACCAGAATCCTTTCAGCCTTTTTATGATGATATATGTTGACACCCAGCTTATCCAGGTACATCCTAAACGCTCTCACGACGTCACCGGCGTTGTCAGAAACGGGGAATATCCTCCCTCCCCGTTCGACCTTCGTTTCAACGCTGTATCGCTCAAAAAATTCAAGCAGATCTTCACGGAAAAAACGATGAAAAGCCCTGTGGAGAAAACGGCCGTTCGGGCCATACATGTCAATGAAATCACTGATGTCTTTGATATTGGTCAGGTTGCAGCGGGTTTTGCCGCTGATGAGAATTTTTTGCCCTGGCGCGGGTGTTTTTTCAAGAAGGAGTACCTGTGTACCCATCTCGGCCGCTCGGCCGGCCGCCATCATCCCGCTGGCTCCGGCACCGATAACGATGATACGTCTTTTTTCATCTTCCCGGATAATACCGTTATTCAATCCTGCAGACCCCTTGATAAATGTCGAGAGAAATCGGTATCATGAAAGGAAATAACCCGTCAAGGCAATTCGGTAAGATCTGTAACACTCCGCCCCTTGAGTTAAGAAAATCCTTATGCTATGAATAGATAATGCAATGGAACCGTCGACTTCTGTAAAGGAGCATCCAACATTGAAAGATCCGACCTCCCCCTGGACAATGATAACGAAGATTATGCTCCAGGTTCGACCCGATGTTCAACGTTATCTGGGAGAATGGAAACGACGTGCCGAGAGCATCCCCGATCCGGAACTCCGGAGGCAGGCATTGACGAGTATCGAAACAAAAACCTTTCACTGCGAGGGAGGAGCCATATATGCGTTGCTTGCAGGACCCCACTACCATGAGGCGATCCGGTTCATCGTCGCCTACCAGACCATCAGCGATTACCTGGACAACTTATGCGATCGCAGCACATCCCTCGATCCGGATGACTTCCGATCTCTGCATGAATCCATGCCACACGCCCTGACACCGGGAGTACCTCCCGCCTCATACTATCGACTCCGAAAGGAGCAGAACGACGGCGGCTACCTGTCCGCTCTTGTCGAAACCTGTCAGGAGGTTCTTGCCAACTTACCTACCTACAATAACATTGCCGCTGATTTAAATGAGCTGGCCGGTTACTATTGTGACCTCCAGATCCACAAGCATGTCAGGGCCGACGAACGCGTCCCCCGTCTGAAAGAATGGTTCGACTCCCATAGGGATCATCTGCCGGAAATGAGATGGTACGAATTTGCCGCATGTGCCGGTTCCACACTTGGAATTTTCTGCCTTGTCGCGCATTCTTTTCAGAAAAACCACTCCGATGACCTGGTAAGGCAGATTAAAGACGCCTACTTCCCGTGGGTGCAGGGATTACACATCTTGCTCGATTATCTGGTTGATCAGGAGGAAGATCGTACCGGGGGAGATTTGAACTTCTGCTCCTATTACCCGAATCATGATGATATGACGGAGAGGCTGATACATTTTTACAAGCAGGCAAATCTCAGCATATCGAGACTGCCGAATGCAAAATTTCATCACATGATCAACCGGGGGTTACTCGGCATGTATTTGGCCGACCGTAAAGTGGATCGGCAGAAAGATGTCAGAGCGGTAGCAAAAAAAATGATCCGCCTTGGTGGCGGGGTGACCCTTTTTTTCTTTATCCATTGCTGGGTTTTACGACGAATGAAAGCTTAAACGACAGATCAGGAGGTCCCTTTGGCTTCAAAAAAAATCGTCTTTATTGTCAATCCCCAGTCAGGAAACGGCTCCACCGGCAGAGAATGGCCCCATATTCATGCCGTTGCAGAGGCCCGGTTAGGGCCTTTTATATCCTGCCTGACATCGGGGCCGGGGGATGCGACCCGCATTGCCAGGTCGCATCTTCTTGATGGCGCCGAAGTGATTGTGTGTGTCGGTGGAGACGGCACTCTCAATGAAGTGGTCAATGGATTTATGGATTACGACGGACCGATCCGGAAAGACGCCCTTTTGGGATTTATTCCAAACGGTACGGGTTGCGATTTTGTAAGAACAGCGACGATCCCCCGTGGAATTGAAGAATCTCTTGACACGATTCGCACTTGCAATCCATGTTTGATAGATCTTGGACGTCTCCGGTACCGGAACCATCATGATGCCCCCTGTACCCGATATTTCCACAACATCACGAGTTTCGGGCTGGGCGGGGAGGTCGTAGACCGGGTCAACAGAACCACCAAGGCTTTCGGTCCATTTATTTCTTTCATCTGGTCAACCCTGATAACCCTCCTTCTTTACGGGAAAAAGACCATCCGTCTCAAGGTGGATGACCGGTATGACGAGGTAATAAAAATCTGGAACGTCGCGGTTGCCAACGGACAATATCACGGTGGCGGTATGCTGGTTGCCCCAAAGGCTGTCATCAATGATGGTTTGTTCCACATCACCGTGATTGGCGACCTGAGTCTGGCAGGAGTATTCCGGCATCTTCCAAAACTGTATAACGGTAAAATCCATAAGATAAGGGAAGTGTCCTTCCTGACGGGGAAGAAAGTCGAGGCTTATTCTGAACAATCCGTGCTTCTTGATGTGGATGGCGAGCAGCCCGGCCGGTTGCCCGTTATTATTGACATCATGCCTTCAGCACTTTATGTGATCATGAAAAACCCTTGAAGACTCTTTCATGTTGATGAAAAATTCCTCATTGACTGAGGTTAAATTCTCCATTCGTGATGCATATCTGTTTTATTCACAGATACAACTTCTGATTAATTTCCCGTAATTCTATAGAGTTAATCGATAAAGCCGGATTGGCTTCTTCATGGTATACAGATTGCACAGCAGTTTAATTTAACTAATAATAAGAAAACACGGTATTTACGGAAATAACAAACTTCAATCTGAGGATCATATACGGCAAACAGAACAAGGAGGTTATTCAGGATGAGACGTTTTACGTTGATCGTTGTGGGATTGGCATTCGCTTTCTGCGCGCTGGCCTTTGCCACGGATAAGCCTTCCGTCGTTCCATACAACACACAACCGGCTAAAGCAGCCCCCATTAAAATTAAAACACGCAAGGAAACAAGGGTCAGTTTTACGGGAATCGTCAAGGAAATTTCCGATACCACGGTGATGGTTGAGCGCTCTGTAAAGGGCAATGTGGAAACCATGGAATTCGCTCTGGATAAGCCTGTTGAAAACATCAAGGCAGGGGACAAGGTCAAAGTCAGCTATGTCAAGAAAGAAGGTAAAAACATCGCCAGGAAGGTGGCCCCTGTTGTCGCTAAAAGGATCATGAAAAAGGCGGTCCCCGCCAAGGACATAAAGCCCGCTCCCGTTGAAGCAACACCTTCAAAAAAATAGGATTATACCCTGTCATAAAAAAACTGAAGGATGCCTGAGAAAGCATGGAGATTGAATTTTCATGCTTTTTTTAATCGCGAAGGAACGTTGAGTATTTTATTTTTTTCTGTTATGAGACATTGAAACGTATCGTCCGTATGTACAGGGTTTTATCTTGTCAAAGTTACAAGACTTCATAAGCAGGTTTCTTCAAAAATGGTCCAACACGACCGTCCGTACCCGTCTGATGGTCTTGACGGTTCTGGGTCTTGCTGTAACCATGACGATCTGGGGATGGATCCAGATAAAAGTGCTGGACAAAATTCTTATGGAACAGCAGATCAGTCGGCTCTATGATCTCGCAGAGACGGTCAGCACCTACTATCAGCATTTTCCGACGCGTCAGGGTTTATCCGCATTGGACGAGACATTGGAAGGTCATGTTCAGATGGATGTCCGGTTGGGACGCATCGATATCTTTTCCATCGAAAACGGCTATGTCGAATATATTGTCGGTGCAGGTCGGACACCTTACGAATGGCCGGATAATCTGATTAGTTCCGCCGCCGAAAAGACCAGAGCGCAGCACGTTGAATTAATCATCGACGGCAGTCCGGCACTGGGGCTGTTGTACCCTTTCCTGTCGGAAAAAGACTCCCAGACATTCATCGGTGTGATCACATTCTCCCAGTCCAGATTTGAAATATTATCTCGTGCAAAACATCTGCTGCTTTTCAGCAGCATAGGACTTTTATTTGTCATCTTACTTTTTTTATTTTTGAGTTACCGGTGGATTATCGGACGTCCCCTGCGCATTATCATCAATACGATTGACGAATTCCAGAAGGGACATTATGTGAGGCGGATTCCCATCGCCCGGCTCGATGAGTGGGGTCAACTGGCGGATCACTTCAATTTAATGGCTGATGAAATCGAGCGGGTCATGGCGAGGAATCTCGAACTTCATCGTCGTCTTGAGGATCGAGTGCAGGAAGCAACACACAAGGTCGTTCAGCTGCAGCAGCAGGTGAACCAGCTTCAGCAGCTTACAGCTCTGGGGTACCTGACAGCCAACCTCGCGCACGACCTGGGAACACCTCTTCACTCTATCGCCGGCATGGCCACACTTCTTTTAGAGCATGATCAATGGCCGCCGGATGTGAGCCGAAAACTTGAACTCATCGTCCAGCAGACGCAAAGACTCAACACGGTTATTCAGAATGTGCGCCGTGCCACGCGCCTTCCAGAACCTCATTTTGAAGCCATGTCCGTTTCCGAATTGTTGAATGAAACCTTGCCCCTTGTAGAACCGTTGATGCAAAAATCAGGCATTCAACTGATGGTTACCGTGGACGAGAACATTCCGCTTTTTTATGTGGATCGATACCGGGTTCAAACAGCCCTTTTCAATCTGATCCAAAATGCCTTGGAGGCAATGCCTGACGGTGGAAACATTACCGTGGCTGCCTATGCCGTACCACAGAACCGTATGATCGCTCTCACCATTCAGGATGACGGCCCCGGTATCCCTCCTGAACTGATGCAAAGGGTATGTGAACCCTTTTTCAGTACTCATACCGATGAAGGCCTGCGGGGGTTGGGGCTGGCAATTGTACAGGATATCGTCAAGATTCACGGTGGACAGATCGAAATCAAAAGCAACTCCATTGAAGGAACGCAAGTCATCCTATACTTCCCCGTCGTTTCCACCGCTTCTACAGAGGAAAACCTTCACGGCAGTTCGTCTTTGAGCAATCCATAACGCTGTATTTTGGTTCTAAGCGTTTTCCTGTCAATACCCAGCAGCTGGGCCGCCTGGCTCTGATTCCAGGAAGTTGTTTGCAGTGCCTGTATGATTTGCGTCCGCTCTGCCTCCTCCAGGGGGGGCAGAAGAGGAAGGTTCGGATCCCGCTTCAGATGAAGTCTTACCGGCAGATGCTCCGGAAGAATAACCAGAAAAGGAGACAGGAGCAGGGTCTGTTCCAGGACATTCTGCAACTCGCGTACATTCCCCGGCCAGTCATATGTCATGAAGAGTTCCATCGCCTCATCGGAGACCCGTACAGACGGATAACCAAGCTTCTTCAGGAGGGACTCAACAAGTTGGGCCATGTCCTCCTTATGCTCACGCAAAGGGGGCATGCGCAAACGCACGACAAAGCGATAAAGGAGATCAGACCGGAAATCGCCCTTTCTTACTTGCTCATCAACAATCCGGTTTGCCGCTCCGACAACCCGGACTGCCACATGACGGACCTTGTGACCACCGAGCCGCCGGACTTCCCCATCCTGCATAAACCTTAAGAGTTTCCCCTGCAGCGCCGTAGACATTTCCGTGATTTCATCCAGGAATACGGTACCGCCCTCAGAGGCTTCAAGGATCCCTTCATGAACATGATCAGCCCCGGTAAATGCCCCCCTCTCGTAACCAAAAAGTTCCGATTCGAGGAGGGTATCCGGAATAGCGCCACAATGAACCGGCCTGAACGGCTTTTCCCTTCTTGCACTGAGCTGATGGAGCGATCTTGCCGCCAGCTCTTTACCCGTACCGCTTTCTCCCTCAATCAGCACACTGGCCGATGAATCCGCAACCCGGGCAAGCTGTTTGTAAAACTCAACCATGACGGCTGATGATCCGATGAATTGAGGCTCTCCAACAAGTTTCGGCTGACCTTGCATGCGTCGTTGACGAAGTTCCCTGACTTCCAGAACTTTATGCACCATGGCGCGTATGGCATCAGGAGAAAATGGTTTGCTGATATAGTCCCATGCGCCAAGACGCAGGGCTTCCATCGTTGTTTCCAGGGACCCGTATGCGGTCATCAGAATAACGGGCAATTCCGTCCATTTTTCTCTGACATGTCGCAGAAACTGTAGACCGTCTATTTCAGGCATGCGGATGTCGGACATGAGGAGGTCGTACTGAGAGAGATCCTTCTTAAGGGCATCCTTCCCGGAGGTGAAGGTGTCCACCTCATACCCTTCCCGCGAGAGAGCCTCCTGTAAAAACTCACAGGCCACTGCGTCGTCGTCAATGACGAGAATATGAATGCGTTTCATACCGCCTTTACAGACCCTTTTGCGCCATGTACTGGGCCAGGTCGGCTACCCTACAGGAGTATCCCCATTCATTGTCGTACCAAGAAACGACTTTGGCCATGTTGTCCTTCAATACCTGGGTGAATTCGATATCAATAATGGAAGAATGCTCATCCCCTTTGAAGTCCATGGACACCAGGCTGGATTCCTCACAAGCCATGATCCCCTTCAACTGTTTTACCGAAGCAATTTTCAGGACATTTCGCAATGCTTCCGTTGTCGTTTTTGTGCGAAGTTCAGCGACAAAATCGATAATGGAAACCGTCGGCGTAGGAACACGCAGGGAATAACCGTCAAAACGACCGGCAAGATCGGGAATCACAAGAGACAGTGCCCTTGCCGCACCCGTAGTCGTCGGAATGATATTCTGACCGGCTGCGCGGGCCCGGCGCAAATCCTTATGGGGAAGATCTAAAATGCGCTGATCGTTGGTATAGGAGTGAACTGTCGTCATCATTCCCTTTTCTATACCAAAAGCCTTGTGAATGACCATGACGGGTGGCGCCAGACAATTGGTGGTACAGGATGCATTGGATACAATGTGGTGTTTCTCAGGCCTGTAATTTTTGTGATTCACTCCCATGACGATCGTCAGGTCCTCCTCCTTGGCGGGGGCTGAGATAATAACCTTTTTTGCACCTGCTTCAAGATGGGCGGATGCCTTGGGACCGGTTACAAAAAGACCGGTGCTTTCAATGACGATGTCGACCCCTTCATCACCCCAGGGAATGGATGCGGGATCACGGAAGGAGAGATTCTTGATCAACCGACCGTCAATAACAAAATTTTCTTTTTTGACCCTGACTTCTCCGGGAAAGCGACCATAACTCGTATCGTATTTGAAGAGGTGGGCGTTCGTTTCCACGTCGAAGAGATCATTGACCGCAACAACAGCAAGTGTTTCGGGATATTTTTTCAGGACGGCTTTAAGAACCTGCCTCCCGATCCTGCCAAAACCATTAATGCCAAGGCGAATCATCGTTTCCTCCTCTCAATTGTCGTCAATACGGTATTTATGGGCCGTCATAAGATCACAGCTGGTTTGCAGCGTCTTATGCATCCTGGCGTTATCGAGGGCAATGGCGCTCAGGTTCGCTACAGCCTCAAGAAACTTGATCTCGCGGTCATTAAACTCACGTATTTTGTCTGCATACACACGCAGTACGCCGATGGCGTTTTTCTCCAAAAGCAGCGGAACAACAAGGACCGATTTAATCCCCTCTGTCTTTGCCTTGGCTCCGTACTGGAAGTATTTGCTTGTTTGAACATCCTTTAACCAGACGCTCTTCCCCTTGAGGGCTTTCTGATCCAGGCCGCTTTCCTCGACCAATATCGGGCCCTTATGAATGTAACCCTCGGAAAGCCCATAAGAGGCGCCCATCACAAGCCTTTTCTCCCGTGAATCCAAAAGGCGAATGCTGCAAGCTTTGGTACGCATGGCCTGAGCAACACACCGTACAATCTCCTCCAGAACCATGGACGGTTCGAGAGAAGCATTGATGACCCTGGCTACATCATACAGGGCAACGAAATAATCCATCTCCTTTTCCTTCATACCCCACCTCCTGACCGGAACCACTTCCCCCATGACCCGCCTTGAAGACGAAAAATCATTGTATCAAAGGGCGCTTCCATTCTAATTGATGAACGTTAAATATATATAAAGGGTAAATTACTTTGGTGAATTTACCCCGATTGAAGGGATTTCGTCAAACGAAATTGATACGGAAAGCGGTTGATGATAAAACCGGGAACAGAAATAATTGTAATCCTTTATTGCTTCGGACAGGCTGTTCGATCCCAACAGGCTGTCGAGATCATCGGGAAAAAATGGCAAGAAATCGAACAATTTTTTTTCCAGCCTTTTTGCCCTCGCCCAGTTCCGGGCAATGAGTTCTCTGTTTATCTGATGTTTTGCATACCTCTCAAGGATATAATCCATACGCTCCTGCAAAGATACCACCCTGTCATGGAGTACCCGCTTGTCTGCGTAGTTTACAATCTCGACTTCCATGGGATCTTCCGAAACGACCGTCTCATCCAGGATGACGTGATGACCGATGATATAAGCCACGTCAGGATAACCCATTCTTTTAATAAGTTCTGCACCTGTTTGAGAATGATTTTCTCCCGACGTCAGGCTGTGTGTCTTGGTAATGTCGTGAAGAAGCGACGAAGCCTGTACAAGGTCACGATCAAGATTCATCCCGCATGCATCCAGTTGATCCACCAGAAAGGTGGCTACCCGGCAGACCTGAAGAGAGTGGGCCACGATATTCGGGAGCATGCCCGTCTCGCACATCAGCTTATAGCATTTTTCTCTTGAAGGAGTTTCCGTTTTGATGCCCTTTCTTTCACTTTCATCGTTTTGAAACCTTGGTCCAGGAGTTTTTCTGCTTCCTTAGCCCTTATTCCGGGATTCTTCTCACCCAGGACAACCGCTATCAGCCGCGTATCATCTCTCCTGGCCGTGACAACCAGGTGAAAACCGGCAGCCCTTACGAAACCGGTTTTCAATCCATCGACATCAGGATAATACTTCAGCAGAACATTATGGTTAGTCTGGGTGATGTTTCTGTACGTAAAGGATTGCATGGCATGAAGGCTCAGAGATTCAGGAAAATCCCGAATATAGGCGCGTGCGAGTTTCGCAATATCACGCGCTGTCGAAACCTGCCCCCTGGCGGGGAGGCCATTCGGATTCATAAAATGGCTGTGGTTCATGCCCAGTTCGCGCGCCTTGGCATTCATCATTTTTACGAACGATGCAACATCGCCTCCTATATACTCGGCAACGGCAATGGAGGCGTCATTGGCGGAAACAACGGCAATCCCCTTGATCAAATCCTCCAGTTCAACGTCACTGCCATCTTCAAGAAACATGCTTGATCCACCGGTGAAATAAGCATCTGTGCTGATTTTAACCCTGTCTGAGGGATAGATTTTACCCGCATTGATTGCTTCATGCAGAAGATACAATGTTAGAATTTTTGTCAGGGATGCCGGTTGCATCGGCCTGTCTGCCTTTTTCGTATAAAGGATTTTACCGTTTGCGGCATTGATCAAAATGGCGGATTTTGCTTTAAGCTTTACCGGAGAGGCAGCAAACAGGTCCGGTTGGAAAGCGAAAGATACGGCCAGCAAACACAAGGATAAAATTATTTTTTTAAAAGTCATAGAATGTGTTCCGTAATACAGCAGATGATTGCGAATGAACCTCCAGCGGCTGAAAGCAGTATAGGAAAAAGACGCCAATGTGTCAAGATTAATGCCCGAAGCTGTAAAAAATAAACGCAATAATCAGCCCCGTCCTGCTCCGGAATAAGACCGGATGATTTTTATTCCGGGAGGGTAAATCGCCAGGCACAAAACCAGTCCTCAGGGTGAGGATCGGGTGGACAGCCAATACACGTCGTTCTTATTCGATTGTCAATAGTTTCCGCAAATGAACTGTATTCGACAAGCCCGGCAGACTTGCATGGATAGTCTTCGAGGCCTCTGCGCTTTCTTGCCGCCTGAACCCGGCAGTCATTCATCTGGAAAACGATACTATTCGGCTTCTCATCAATGATGGATTGAACGTTTATTCTGGCATACAACCGAAATTGCAACGCTTTCTTCAACCCTTCAATCCCCGCTTCTTCCGGCAGGCCCAGAAACTGCTTGATAGACCATGCTTCAAAAGGAGAAAAGCGTGTCCAGCAGGAATCATTACACCGCTTGGCATCCCATATTCCGTACTGGCTCTCAACAGCCTGAAACCACACCCCGTCGCCTGCCAGCCAGTTTTTACTGATGTCCCCCATCAACCGGATGAGGGCCTCCCTGGGCATGTCCAGTAGTATCTTCGGGATGCCGTCTTCCATTTGGAAGCCGAAAATTTCTGCCAGACGTTTCATCTGAATGGCGTAGCTGTTTGTCCATGCGTCTTTCTGGACACCCAGGGCCTTTTTCATTCCCATCTGATATTCTACCTGACAAAACCAGAGAGTGTGATGTACCATGACGCGATGAAACATATCGACGACAAGCCGCGCCAGATCCTTCTGAGCGAGATCTTCGGGTTTTTCAACACCTTCTGTCATAATAAACCCTCCTTTCTGCAATGCACATTTAATCTCATAAAGCCGAATAGCTCCCTGCACGTGAAGTTCCCCATCCACGAGACGAGGTTTCCCGACAGGAAGCTGGTATAAGGCGGGACATGAAAGACACACTCCCGGCAAAAAAATAAAAAGCCTTTGACGCTGTGTAGGGTCAGTATAAGATAAAAGGGAAGAAGATGTCAAAAAAATAAAAAGACCTCCATGAACAGTTCGTTCACAGGGGTCTTTTTATATCTCCGTAAACTCTGTCCGCAACAAGAAAATTCAGCCTTGCTGCGAACAGGTTCTTACGTTCGTATGACCGTCATGATGACCGGTTTTTAATAAAATATCCCGATCCTTACTTGCAACTTATACACGTTGCAAGTTCAGTCATCGGCGTTCCTGTCTTCTGGCTGATGAACTTCAACTGATCGACCGGGGCAAAATACCTGCCGCATTTGTCACAGGCCTGCATTTTGAATGTGCGCCCCCAGATCTTGCGCCTAGTGCCGAAGGATTCCATAACGATATGCTCTGTCGGGCATATATACGCACATGCTCCGCAGCCGATACAAACCATCGAATCCTCAGCAAACGGGGTGCCGACGGCCTTCTTTTTCCCCCGAGCAACCAGACCAATGGCGCTCACGCCTACCACATCTTCACATGCCTTCACACAAAGACGGCACAGGACGCACTTCCCCTTATCCGTTTCCGGATGAAAGGCAGGTTGCTTTTCAATGCCCAACTCCTTGGCCATGTCCTGGAGCACATCCGATTCCGGGCATCTCGCCATGAGGAGTTGCATCACGAGTTTTCGGACATTCTTCACCCTTTCCGAATTTGTATCAACAACGATACCTTCATCAACAGGATACAGGCATGACGTCACGATCCTCGTTCGCTTGCCCTTTTTCACTTCAACCACGCACATGCGGCAAGATCCCGTCGGAGACACTGACTCATGACAGCACAGGGTCGGAATCGGTATGTTATTCGCACGAGCAACCTGAAGTACGGTTGCACCCTCTTCAGCCTCTACCTTCTTCCCATCTATGATAAAGTTTACCATTTCTCCTACCTTCATTCTACGATTATTGCGTCAAATTTACAGCTCTCTTTACAGACACCGCATTTGATACATTTTGTCTGATCAATCACATGTACCTTTTTCTTTTCGCCGCTTATGCACTCAGACGGACACTTCTTGAGGCATACACCGCACCCTGTACACTTATCTTTGACGATGCTGAAGCGGATCAGAGCCTTGCAGACACCGGCAGGGCACTTCTTGTCCCGGACATGAGCGATATACTCATTCCGGAAATACTTGAGGGTGCTCAGGATCGGATTGGCAGCCGTGCTGCCCAGGGCGCACAAAGCCCCATCGACAAGTCCCTTAGACATGGATTCCAGAAGCTCAATGTCTCCTTCTTTTCCCTTGCCGTCGCAAATATCCTGCAGGATTTCATTCATCCGCTGAACCCCCTCGCGGCAGGGAACGCACTTGCCGCAGGATTCAAATTCGAGGAAGTCAATGAAGTACCTGGCGATATCAACCATACAGGTCGTTTCATCCATGACAATCATACCGCCGGAACCCATCATGGAGCCCGCATTCCACAAGGCGTCAAAATCAACGGATATATCGATCAGCTCAATGGGCAGGCATCCGCCGGACGGACCACCGGTCTGAACGGCCTTGAATTTCTTGCCGCCGGGAATTCCACCGCCAATCTCATAGATAATATCTTTCAGCGGTATCCCCATGGGAATCTCGACCATTCCGATATTATTGATCTTCCCCACGAGGCAAAAGACCTTCGTTCCCGAATTGTTCTTACAGCCGATACTGGTGAACCATTTTGCCCCCCTGCTGATAATCGCCGGCACATTCGCCCAGGTTTCCACGTTATTCAGATTAGAGGGTCTGTCCCACAGACCGTGCTCTACGGTGTGGATATATTTTGCTCTCGGTTCTCCCGCTTTCCCTTCGAGTGATGTCATCAGGGCCGTCGATTCACCGCAAACGAACGCGCCAGCGCCCTTGCCGATCTTCAGATCGAAGTCAAAGCCCGAGCCTAAAATATTCTTGCCGATGAAACCGCACTCCCGTGCCTGACCGATTGCCCGCTGCAGATTGGCGACGGCCAGAGGATACTCATTTCTGACATAGATAAATCCCTGGTTTGCGCCAATGGCATAGGCGCCAATGATCATTCCCTCGATGACGCTGTGAGGGTCGCCTTCCATGACGCTTCTGTCCATGTATGCGCCGGGGTCGCCTTCGTCACCGTTGCAGATGACATACTTGATGTCGCCGTGGGCGCGCCGGCAGGTCTGCCACTTCACGCCTGCGGGGAATCCACCACCCCCGCGGCCTCTCAAACCTGACGCAATGATCTCATCAATGATCTGGTCCGGTTTCATCTTGGTGAGAGCCTTATAAAGGCTAAAGTAACCGCCCTTTGCGATGTACTCATCGATGCTCTCGAAATTGATCATCCCGCAGTTTCGGGTTGCCAACTTCAACTGTTTTTTATAGAAATTTACACTCCCTATGGCCGGAATATCTTTCAGGTCTTTTGATAAAGGACCCTTTGCATAAGGCTTCTTCTCATCCAGACAGATGAAATCCTCTTCATCCATTCTGTAGGCGGGTTTGATGCCGTCAACAGCGCCCTTGACAATCTGGTCAAGGACTTCCGGTACCTTCTTGGCGGTCATTTTGCTGTATGCCAGACGCGGTTTGTTCGGCTGCAGAACATCAACCAAGGGCTCTATGCAATCCATCCCCATGGCTCCCGTCTTGCTCAGGATGATGTCCAGCTTCCGTTTTTTTATTTCTCCCGCCAGGGCATCGTACACCTGCTGTGCCCCCGAGGCAATTCCGCTAGTCCCCACCCCCACCACGATTTTCGTCTTTGACGGGATGATAGCTTCCAGCCCTCTCTTCGCTGCCTTGTTTAAATCTTCAAGCGTATTGATCTTACTCACTTTACCACCCCTATTATTTGTAATTTCTCAAAATCTTCGGAATTCCGTCCTGAGTTAAGTAAGGATGAACATCAGCGCCTATCCGTACGACGGGGGCCAGACTGCAACAACCGAGGCACCTGACCTCTGCAAGGGTAAACATATTGTCCGGCGTCGTTTCCCCGCTTGGTATCGCCAGATCCCGCTCCAGCCTGTCCAGAAGATTGGCTCCGCCCTGAACGTGGCATGCCGTTCCTAAGCATATCTCAACAAGGTACTTGCCCCGAGGTTTAAGGCTGAATGCGTTGTAAAACGTTGCAATCTCATAAATCCTGGTGAGGGGCACCTCCATCTTCTTACTGATCAAGGACAGAGCTTCTTTTGGCAAGTATCTCAATTCTTCCTGGACATCCTGAAGGATGGCGATCATAGCCGTCTTGTCGCCATCGTATTTCTTGATGATGTCCTTAACCGTTTTTTCTATGGTCTTCATTGTCTTCATGCTTCAATCACCTTATCCCGTATAATTAACACCTTAGCTTTTCATATCCGACCAGGATTTTGAATGCTTAACCCTCTCCAACACTTTGTTGTATTCAAGCATTGCCATCCCCTTGAAAATCTCAATTTCTTCGGGCTTCAGATGCCTGAACCGTCCCTGAGGCTTCAGATAATCTTCAATGGGCCGGAGCTTTTTGGGCATCTCGATGGTCATTTTGTATTTCCCGTCCTCCACTTCGTAAATCGGGAATACGCCGGTCTCCGCAGCCAAACGTCCCATCTTGATGCACGCATCCGACGGACACCGCCATCCTGTCGGGCAGACGGCCAGACAGTGAATAAAGGCAGGGCCGTTCACTTTTCTTGCCTTTTTGACCTTGTTCATGAAGTCAAAAGGATAACTGTGACAGGCCGTGGCCACATAGGGCACCTTGTGGGCCACCATGATTTCCGCCATGTTCTTCTTCCACGTCGTGTTTCCGACGCTTGCCTTGCCTGCGGGTCTCGTCGTCGTCGAGGCCCCGTAGGGCGTTGCGCCGGAACGCTGAATACCCGTGTTCATGTAGGCTTCATTGTCGTAGACGATATAGATCTGGTTGTGACCCCGCTCCATGGCTCCCGAAATGGCCTGGAAACCGATGTCGAAGGAGCCTCCGTCGCCTCCGATGGAAACCACCTTGACATCCCTGTCCGCAATTTTTCCCTTCCTGCGGAGGGATTTCAAAGCGGCCTCAACACCCGATCCCACGGACGCGGAATTTGGAAACGCCACGTGCACCCACGGAAGCTTCCACGCCGTCGTCGGATAGGGGGTAGCCGTAACCTCCATGCATCCCGTCGCATTGGTTACCACCGTATCTTTACCCAAAGCCTTCGCCATCAGGCGGATGGCCAGCGCCTCACCGCAGCCCTGGCAGGCGCGATGTCCTGAAGCGTAATATTCCTCTTTATCAACCAGCTTTGGGGCAAACAAATCGAAATTTTCTATAATACCCTTCATGATTATCCCCTCACTCCATAAATTTCATATGCTCTTTCGGGTTTAGCCTTGGCTGCCTTCTTGAAGATCTTCTTAAAGTCTTCGACCCGTACGTCGCGACCGCCGAGACCGATGATGTCGTTCGTAATCACCGGACGGGTGGGCTCGTCGTACATGACGGATTTTACCTCGGCACAGACAGGCGCTGCCGCACCGCCGGACATGACTGCCCGGTCTATCACAATCAGATTCTTGATCCCTTTCAATGCCTTTTTCAATTCATCCGCGGGGAAGGGTCTGTAAAGTTTCAGGTCTAACAGGCCGGCCTTGAACCCTTCTTTTCGCAACTCATCGATGGCGACCTGCGCCGTCTCTCCCATGGAGCCCATGGTGAGCATGAGCACATCGGCGTCTTTCGCCTTGTAGGACATGATGGGTTCATACTTCCGGCCGAACATCTTTTCCCATTCTTTCCACACTTCGAGGATGACCTTCTTGGAGTTGATGAGGGCCTCGTCATTGGCTTTTTTCGCCTCGTTATAGATATCCGGAAGCCCCAGGGTTCCCATGGATACGACATTGTCCGGATGAATGGCGGCATAGGGTTTGCGGGGCGGAAGGAACTTGTCCACTTCCTCCTGGCTCGGCATCATCATCGCCTCCACCACGTGTGTCAACTGAAAACCGTCCAGGTTGACAAGGATCGGCAGCATGACATCGGCATGCTCGGCGATCTTGAAGGCCTGGACGCACATATCGATGGTTTCCTGGCCGTTTGACGCGAACATGGCTATCCATCCCAGATCCCTCACGCACATGTAATCGCTGTGATCGTTCCAGATATTGATCGGCCCCGATATGGCCCTGTTGCCAAGGCACATGACCACAGGAAGCCTCATGGAAGGCACGACCGGAACGATTTCATACATATAAAGCAGTCCCTGGGAGCTTGTCGCCGTAAAGACGCGGGCGCCCGCCGCCGATGCACCTGTACAGGCGCTCAGCGCCGAGTGCTCGGATTCCACAGCGATATATTCGCAATCAAGATGCCCGTCGGCAACGATATCGGCAAGGTGTTCGGGAATATGTGTGTTGGGGGTGATGGGATAAGCGGCAATCACATCGGGTCTGCACAACGCAACCGCTTCCGCCGCGGCCATAGCTATTTCCATTCCAATTCTTTTTGACATGACCTATCCCTCCTCAATCCTCTACCATTTTTATGGCCCGCGGCCAGCATTCGTGGTAGCAAATGCCGCAGCCCTTGCAGTAGTTCAGATCTGCCGTAAAGAATCCTTCCGCGTCTTCGGTGATGCACGCTTCCGGACAGAACAAATAGCAGACACCGCACTTGATGCATTTCGTATTATCCCAGATTGGCTTCTGAGCCCTCCAGCCTCCGGTCAGATATGACCGTGAGCTTGCAGGTTTGAATATCATGAGCCCCGGATTTGTATCTTGCCAGGTTTCTGGCCACTTTTTCTCTGTCATATGATACCTCAACTCGTTCACATCTTAGTTTAATTTGTCTTGACTTCGTCGTATGCCCGCTTCATGGCCGCCAGGTTCTTGTTGGCGATCCTGCCGAACCTGTGGTCCACCGGGCCTTTCACCGACTCAAGTTTCACCACTTTCGTGCACTTGATCAGCGCCCCCAGCATGGTCGTGTTCGTAATCGGAACGCCAAGTTCCTTCCATGCAATAGACGACCCATCGACCGTGGCGATCCTCCCTTTAAATTTCGTCATCTCCGCGATTTCTTTGATTGATTTTGCCGTGTTCACAATGAGTACGCCATCAGGTTTCAGACCGTCAACGACATTCACCATGGCCATGAGACTCTCGTCAAGGACAACCACCACATCCGGATTGTAGATCTGAGATCTAATCTTTACATGATGATCGTCAACCCGGTTAAATGCTGCAACCGGCGCCCCTCGTCTCTCAGGACCGAAGCTTGGAAACCCCTGAGCATACTTCCCCTCTTCGATGGCAGCCAGCGCGAGCAATTCAACGGATGTGACCGCTCCCTGACCACCTCTTCCATGCCATCTCACTTCTATCATTGGAAAATCTCCCAGAATGGATTGATGTAGAAAGGTTTAGGATGTTCAAAACCTCTAAAAACGATGTTCGGCTACCTATTACAAAATTACTCCGCTGTCAAGCATTTTTTTGAAAAATTTTCCCGCATGATACACCTTTGTTGTTTCTCTTAAATTCCCCGGCGAAATTCAAGAGACTTCTTCAGCGTCATCCTGTCCATGTATTTCAGATTCCCGCCCACGGGCACGCCAAGGGCGATACGGGTCACCTTGACGCCCAATTCCCTGACCGATTTGTTAATGAGAAGAGCCGTCGCCTCGCCCTGCACATCCGGATTGGTAGCCACAATGATTTCCTTGATGTGGTCATGGGCAATCCTGTTCAAAAATTCCTGGATTCTCAAATGTTCAGGGCCGACTCCGTCAAGAGGAGACAGGGTTCCGTGAAGGACATGATAGGTGCCGCCGAAACATCCGCTATCCTCAATGGCAATGAGAGAATCGGGTTCTTCGACGACACAGATGACCTCTCTGTCCCTCGATGTATCGGCGCATATGTCGCAGAGATCTCCCTCTGTCAGATTGAAACATACGGAGCAGAGCCGGATCTTTTGCTTCACATCGAGAATACATTCGGCAAGCCTCCTGGCATCTTCTTCAGATGCCCGCAGGATAAACGTGGCCAATCTGGTCGCTGTTTTTTCACCAATGCCTGGGAATTTGCCAAGTTCCTTTATCAGGCGTTTTATTGGAAGGGCATAACCTGTCATCACTAAAGGTCCTCACATCATGCCCGGGATGTTAAAACCGCCGGTAATTTTCGACATCTCCGATGCAGTCATTTCCTGCGCTTTCCGAACGCCTTCATTCACCGCCGCAATGATCAGATCCTGTAGCATTTCCACATCCTCCGGATTGACAACCTCTTTGTCAACCTTAAGCGACAGGATTTCAAATTTCCCGTTCACAACGACAGCGACCATACCCCCTCCGGCCGAAGCTTCCACGGTCTTTGTTTCGAGTTCCGCCTGCATTTGCGCGATTTTCTCCTGAATTTTCTTGGCCTGTTTCATGATATTTCCAAAATTTTGTGTCAATGGACCAACCTCCCGATCATATGTAATAAAACATGTTATGAAACTTTTGAAAAATGGGTTCCGTGAGGCAAAACGAAGATTTTTTTGAAAAAGATTCTGAGCGGAGCGGAACTTATTTTTCAACGTCTCGTTATTTATGATTCACCCTGGCAATGACTTCCTGAACAACGGCGCCGTCAAAAACATCCAGGACCTTCTGCAGAAGCGGATGGTTGAGGGCGTCTCTCTTGACCTCATTGATTCTGTTGTTAGCGGCTCCTTCAGGCGACTGACGCAAGCCGTTTTCCGTGTCCGCTTCGAGGGATTCGATCCTGACCGTCATGTCTTCTCCGAAGAAAGATTTCGATATTTCCGTCAGACGATCTTTCTGAGATTTCTCGTTGATGTCATCGAGGAAGATATAGTCCCTGCTGAAGCCGATTCTAAGACAGTTATTTTCATAACCCAGAAATTTTCCCGGTTCAATCTTGGACCACAGCGGTGAACTTTGCTTTTTGACATAGGATTTGTAATCTTCCCAGAGCGCCCCGGCTCCTGTTTTTCCGTTTGAGCCGTACCTTCCATGTGCTTCGTCTGCTGTCACCGTCCGGGTCTGATCATGAATCTTTTCCGGCAGGGGGACTTCTTTTCCTTCCGGCGTCCTGTCATATGTCTCTTTCACACCATACGCGGCCCCGTAACGAACCGTCTCTGCGGAGGCAAGCTTTTTCTCGATTCCCACCATCTTTTCCAGAATGTCGCCGATCGGCAGCACCGGTTCGAGATAGGCCATGCGGACAGCAACAGCCTCAAGATTTATCCGTGGGTTCTGACTTTTTCTCATATTTTCTTCTTCCGCCATGAGAATGTCCAAAAGGCGCTGAAGCGTCTCTGTCGAAACACCCTCCGTCTGCTCCTTCAGAACGGCGACCTCATCATCTCCCAGATCCAGAAGTTCCCGATCTTTGCCCACAATTTTAATGAGAAGCAGGTTCCTGAAATGACGGATCAGAAGCTGATAGAAATACTTCATGTCCAGGCCGGCGTAATATCCCTCTTCGATGATACCGAGACATTTGGCGGCGTCTCTTGCGAACACGCCTTCCGAGAGCTTGAAAAGAAAACGTCTGTCCGTCAGGCTTAGCAGTTCCTCCACATCACGATCCTGAATCTCCGAACCAGTATAGGAGATGACCTGGTCAAAGATGCTCTGGGCATCTCTCATGCTCCCATCGCCCGCCTCGGCTATCCACCTCAGGGCGCCTTCACCGATGTGAATTCCCTCTCTTTCGGCGATGTACTTCAGCCTGTCCCTTATCTGCTGAATGGATACCCTTCTGAATTCGAAACACTGGCACCGGGAGAGGATGGTTGCCGGTATTTTGTGTATTTCCGTCGTGGCAAAAACAAAAATGACATGGGAGGGCGGTTCCTCCAGGGTCTTCAGAAGGGCGTTAAAAGCCTCTCTTGTCAACATGTGTACTTCGTCGATGATATAAAGCTTGAAGCGGGAGGATATGGGAGAAAACTTCACGTTCTCCCTGAGTTCTCTGATTTCATCGATCCCTCTGTTTGACGCCCCGTCAATCTCCCGGACATCCATGGATATTCCATCCGTGATCTCCTTGCAATTGACGCACACGTTACACGGCGTCTGAGACGGTCCTTTTTCACAGTTCAGCGCCTTGGCAAGGATTCTGGCAACGGACGTTTTCCCTATTCCCCGCGGCCCGCTGAAGGTAAAAGCATGGGCGACACGATCGTGAAGAATCGCATTCCTGAGAGTCTTCACCACGTGGTCCTGCCCAACCACGTCTTCAAAGGTTTGGGGCCTCCATTTTCTGGCCAGAACAAGATATTCCAAACTTTGCTCCTGTGAAAAAAAGCTTTTAAAATTAGAGATAGCCAGGTTTCCCCGCAGCACACGTCGGTCATTGCTACCGCTGCTTCCTTCCGGACCTGACGGGGTTCACAACCCTCCGTTGCACGGGACCCGGCTATCAGAATCTCAGGGGTCAGGAGTTAGAAAATAGAGGTCGGAAAAAGATTTTATGGTATGTTTCCGATCCCTGTTCCCTGTCTCCTATTCCCTTATTTATTCCCTATTCACCATTTGAGACCTTTGAATTTTAGTGAAAATTACGTTCCTTGTCATTCCCGCGTAGGCAGGAATCTAGTGTTTTCAATGGCTTTCTGGATTCCCTCTTTCGAGGGAATGACAGAAAGGACAGATTTTCAAAGGTCTCCATTTACTATTTACTATTCACCATTTTCATGGCGGAGAGAGGGGGATTCGAACCCCCGGTACACCTTTGTGGGCGCACACACGATTTCCAATCGTGCCCCTTCAGCCTCTCGGGCATCTCTCCCTTGTTTCAAGCAAACGGTAAACCGTGATGAAACCGTAAAACTCTAATTCTGTCATTTCGAGGAGCAAAGCGACGAGAAATCTTTCACTATTTACCGTTCACTATTCACTGTTCTCTTTTCCATAACTGGCGGAGAGAGGGGGATTCGAACCCCCGTGAGAGCTTTTGGCCCTCAAATCGATTTCGAGTCGATCCCGTTACGACCACTTCGGTATCTCTCCGCAGAATGATGACTTTTCCGTTCCTCCTCAAAGTTAAGAAGGGGAGGATACTACCCTCTTTTGGCGAAAAAATCTACTCAATATTTCAGCACACGCTTCCCTGCAAACACCGCCGCGAACAGCCACGTTATGATTCAATCTCTTATCGCTCAGGATCTTGTAAAGGGAAACGATGCCTCCCGCTTTGGCGTCGTCGGCGCCGAAAACAACCCTCCCGATCCTCGCCTGTATGATGGCGCCGGCACACATGATGCAGGGTTCCAGCGTCACATACAGTGATGTTTCGGGCAGGCGATAATTGCCTGTCCTTTCCGCGGCACTGCGGATAGCCAGAATCTCCGCATGGGCGGAGGGATCATTCATGGCAATGGAACGGTTATGCGCTTTCGCGAGAACCTTCCCCCCGAGAGTAATGACAGCGCCGACAGGAACCTCTCCTTCACTAAAAGAAAGCGCTGCCTCCTCGAGAGCAAGGAGAATCATTTTTTCATCCATGTCCGTCATCCGTAAACACTCCCGGTA
>Ga0163209_1000092_pt1 | contig 34982 bp, 26 predicted proteins | sample Kivu_160m_FD_113538 | JGI IMG/M metagenome (GOLD analysis project Ga0163209, IMG submission 113538) | Freshwater microbial communities from Lake Kivu, Western Province, Rwanda to study Microbial Dark Matter (Phase II) - Kivu_160m | ecosystem: Environmental > Aquatic > Freshwater > Lake ...
AGTTTTAATAACAAGGATGGGGTGACAATGAGTAAAAAATTTAAATGGATGCTGTTATTTTTTATTCTCGTTTTCGTAGTTAGTATTATAGGTATGGGCTGTGAAGAAAAGGGTGTTTCATATGAGCTTACTTCTCAGGATCAGGTAATTCTAACTCAACCTTCTGTTTGTTTTATAACTACTTATTATTGGGGGTATGTTCTTGATCCCTGGGATAATGTATGGAGCGACGCTTATTATGAAGCTTTTGTCGGAACGGGTTTTTGCGTGAATCCCGATACGGGTCATATAATCACCGCAGGTCATATGGTAGAGATCAGCGAAGCGGATTTCAAATATGATCTGATATACACTTATTTGACCGAAACTTATGGCAGTCAGCTTGATGACTGGACGGATGCTGATTGGAACTGGGCCTATGAGAATATAAGGGTTGAGGGATTTGAAGGCGGTTCCTACGACAGGGAAGTTTATGTTCAGTTTAATGCTGCAGGTTCAGGTATTCCCGACAATCCGGCTGATATCGAGACTTTTGTCAGAGCCGAGGTAATAGATTTTAGCGGCTGGGACCAGAGAGATATCGCTCTTATAAGAATACAACCTCAGACTGGAAAAGCTCTTTCAGGAGCAATGGTCGGGGACTCTTCAATGGTGGAGGTACAGGATGATCTTACAATAATAGGATATCCATGGACTTCCGATATAGGTCAGGAGAATATACTGAATCCTACCATAACGAACGGTAATATAAGCGGAAGGCTGATGCTGAGCGGTACGGAAGTTCTTCAGGTTCAGGGAGATGCCAGACCAGGAAACAGCGGGGGACCTGTACTGAGTTCCGACGGCCAGGTTGTTGGAATACTTACCATGCTTACAGATGAGACCAATAATTATCTGAGACCCAGCAATGATATAAAAGAGATATTGAGCAGAAACGGTGTTACCAATAAACTGGGAATGGTAGATGAAGAGTTCAAGCAGGGGCTTGTTATGTACAGATTAAAATATTATACGGAAGCCATAAAACACTTCAATAGTGTACTGAACCTGAATCAAAAACACATCCTGTCTCAGGAATACAGGTCAAAAGCCCAGGCAGCTATAAATAAAGGCGAAGATGTCGAATTCAAGGAGGGAACCGATGTTAAAATAGTAGAACCGGGAGGTTCCTCTGAAAAGTAGGTTATCTGGATTTAGAATAATTATTTAAAAATATAAATGTTTGAGGTTACAGGGTTCGGGCAAGAAAGTTCGGACCCTGTAATTTTTAATTGTTTTAGCAATATTTCTATGTTATCATATTTTTTCAAATAAATTTTCGGTGACCATTATGAATACAAACAAAAATATTTTAATTAAAAAAGAGTCCTTAAATACTGGTAATAAAATAAATATTACCACTCTTTCTGTTTGTATACTTTCAGTTCTAATCAGTCTGCTGATTCTGGTCGGTATTCTATCCTGATTACAGGATATTATTCGTTTTACCTTAACCTAATAATCCTGTAATATCTTTTATAAATCTTAAGATTATTGGTTATATTATTGAAATATATTAAATAAATTACGTAGAACAGGAGGAAAATTGAGAAGCGATATTATGAAAAAAGGAGTCGAGAGGCTACCTCACAGGTCTATTTTTAAGTCCCTTGGATATACGGATGAAGAAATAAAAAAACCTATTATAGGAGTCGCCAGTTCGGCAAATGAATTGATTCCCGGACATATGCATCTTGCCAGCATCGCAGAAGCAGTAAAGGCTGGAATAAGGATCGGCGGAGGCACACCCCAGGAATTCTCAACTATAGGCGTATGCGATGGGGTAGCGATGAGTCATATCGGAATGAAGTATTCCCTGGCAACAAGAGAGATAATAGCAGACAGCATAGAAGCAGTATCGATGGCACATCCTTTTGATGGCCTGGTACTTATAGCCTCCTGCGATAAAATTGTTCCCGGGATGATAATGGCAGCACTGCGTCTCAATATTCCTGCTATTTTGATAAGCGGTGGACCTATGCTCGCTGGCAAATTCAAGGGCGAAGGCATTGATTACAGTACCTGTTATGAGGCTATTGGAAAATATAAAAAAGGAAAATACACGGAAGAGGATCTAAGGTCAATAGAAGAGGAAGCCTGCCCTACCTGCGGGAGCTGTGCAGGGATGTTTACGGCCAATTCAATGAACTGTCTTTCAGAGGCAATAGGGATAGCACTGCCGGGAAACGGGACGATTCCAGCTTTCTATTCAAAAAGATTGAGACTGGCAAAAACTGCAGGGATCAGAGTCATGGATCTTGTGAATAATAATATAAAGCCCAGAGATATAATAACAATAGATGCGGTAAAAAATGCACTTGCAGTCGACATGGCACTTGGCTGCTCGACAAATACTGTTCTGCATCTGCCTGCGATTGCAAGTGAAGCAGGAATAGAATTTACCCTGGATCTTGTAAATGAAATAAGCAGCAGGACCCCTAATTTATGTAAAATAAGCCCTGCCGGTAAACATCATATGGAAGATTTATATGGTGCCGGCGGAGTAGAAGCAGTAATGAACGAGCTTTTGAAAAATGACCTGATAAATGGCGACCTTAAGACCGTAAGCGGCAAGAAAGTAACAGAGAATGTATCCGGAGCGGATATTTTAAATAAGGAGGTCATAAGAGAGGTTTCGGATCCTTACCAAAAAGATGGGGGTATCGCAATTTTGCGGGGAAATCTTTCACCTGAAGGGTGTGTAGTCAAAAAATCAGCAGTGGATCCTTTAATGTATGTTCATAAAGGAAAAGCAAGGGTATTCGATAGTGAAGAGGAAGCTCTTGAAGCCATAATGAACGGAAAAATAAATTCTGGAGATGTGGTGGTAATAAGATATGAAGGTCCTAAAGGGGGACCGGGAATGAGAGAAATGCTTGCTCCTACATCAGCAATAGCAGGGATCGGACTGGATAAAGAAGTTGCTCTGATTACGGATGGAAGATTTTCCGGTGCTACAAGGGGAGCTTCAATTGGTCATATATCGCCGGAAGCTCAGGCAGGAGGTCCGATCTGCATAGTAAAAGAAGACGACCTGATTGAAATAAATATACCTGAAAGAAAGATAAATCTTCTTGTAAGCGATGAGGAGATCAAAGAAAGAATGAAAAACTGGAACCCTCCGGAAGTAAAAATAAAAGAAGGTTATCTTGCCAGATATGCAAGGCTGGTGACTTCGGCAGCAAAAGGGGCCGTATTAAAATAATTTTAAAAATTTTAAGAGTTTTATTTTTTAAAAAAGAATAAAATAATGATATAATTATCGAAATATTTTTAGTGTTATAAAGTTGTTACAAATATAGGGAGTGAAATAAAGATGGCTAAAATTACCGGTGCGCAAATGATAATAAAATGTTTAAAGGAAGAGGGAGTAGAAGTAATATTCGGATATCCCGGAGGTAAGGTAATTCCCTTATACGATGCCTTATTTGACAGCGATATAAGACATATACTTGTAAGACATGAACAAGGAGCGGCACACGCAGCGGACGGATATGCCAGAGTCACTGGTAAAACCGGGGTTTGTATTGCCACTTCCGGTCCCGGAGCAACTAATCTGGTGACCGGTATTGCAAATGCATATATGGATTCGATACCTATGGTAGCAATCACCGGGCAGGTAAGCAGAGCCCAGATAGGTACCGATGCTTTTCAGGAAGCGGATATAACCGGTATAATTGCGCCTGTAATAAAGCACGATTATCTTGTTAAAGATATCAGGGAACTGACAAAGGTAATAAAAGAAGCTTTTAAAATTGCCTCTACCGGCAGACCGGGTCCGGTTCTAATAGATATTCCGCTTGATGTAACGACTGACCTTATAGATGAAGACTTTAAGGCGGAAATAAATCTTCCCGGGTATAAACCTACGGTTAAAGGTAATCTCAAACAGGTCAAACAGGCAGCAAAAAAAATAGCCGAAAGCAAAAAACCTGTAATTTTTGCAGGAGGAGGAATCATATCTTCGGGAGCAAGTGATATTTTAAGAAAATTTGTAAAGGTTTCAAAAATTCCTGTTATCACTTCACTTCTGGGAATGGGTTCTTTTCCGGAAACAGACCAGCTGTCATTAAGTATGGCCGGAATGCATGGAACCAAGTATGCGAATCTTGCGTTTACTGAAGCAGATCTCATTATTGCGATAGGGGTCAGATTCGACGACAGAGTTACGGGTAAGTTATCTGAATTTGCACCGAATGCAGATATAATCCACATTGATATAGATCCTGCGGAAATTGGAAAAAATATCAGGGTATTAATTCCAATTGTGGGAGATGCAAAAGTTGTTCTCACTGATTTAAAAAACGAGTATGAAAGCTATATCGAAAAGAGAGGAATCCCGGACAGGAAAGAATGGCTGTCAAGGATCAAACATTTAAAGAAAGCCTATCCGCTTAAGTATGACAGGAATTCCAGCAAGGTAAAACCTGCTTATGTCGTAGAGAAAATATATGAACTGACCGAAGGCGATGCAATCATCTGCACAGAAGTGGGCCAGAATCAAATGTGGGCAGCACAATTTTACAAATTCACCCGGCCCAGAACACTGGTTTCTTCGGGAGGACTGGGTACCATGGGATTCGGACTTCCTGCAGCAATAGGTGCAAAAATAGGCAGGCCAGATAAAACGGTAATAGATATAGCCGGTGACGGCAGTATCCAGATGGTATCACAAGAACTTTCCACGGCGGTTACAAATAAAATAAATATAAAAATAATGCTTCTCAATAACGGATATCTGGGTATGGTCAGACAATGGCAGGAATTTTTCTTTAAAAAAAGATATTCCCAGACATGCATCTATAATTGCGTTGATTTTGTAAAGTTAGCGGAAGCATATGGCGGAGTTGGCATAAGGGTTAAGACAAAGGAAGAGGTCGAGGGTGCCATAAAAAAAGCTCTGAAGATAAATAATCTTGTTCTGGTAGATTTCTGGGTAGACAGAGAAGAAAACGTCTATCCTATGGTGGCACCGGGTTCTCCGATAAGTGAAATGTTAGAAAGTGAGATGTTAGAAGGAGTATAGCATATGAAAGGTGGAGAATTATGAGCCATATTATATCGGTTTTGGTTGAGAATAAAGCAGGAGTGCTGGCAAAAATATCCGGACTTTTCAGCAGAAGGGGATTTAATATCGAAAGCCTGGCAGTCGGGCCTACTGATGATGAAAAGATTTCCAGGGTTACCCTTGAAGTAAATGCGGAAGAACATAGCATCGAACAAATCATAAAACAGCTTTATAAGTTAATAAATGTATTAAAGATCCAGGAACTGGATCCTTTAAACATTGTTGAACGAGAATTGGTATTGATAAAGGTAAGTGCTGATTCCAAAACCAGACCGGAAATACTGGAAATAGTAAGCGTTTTCAGGGCAAATATCGTGGATGTTTCGAAGAAATCTCTGATGATAGAGATTACCGGTAACAGCACGAAGGTAAGAGCGCTGGAAGATCTCTTGCGGCCCTTTGGGATACTTGAACTGGTCAGAACAGGTAAAATCGCCTGCAGCAGGGGCAGTAAAGACCAATCAAAGTGATATAAAAAAATTATATTTAATATAAAGCTATTAGAAAGGGAAGCTTAAAAAATGGTAAAGAGATATATAATGACTCCGGGTCCTACTCCGATATCGGAAGAAGTACTGATGGAACATGCCCGACCTCTTATGCATCATAGGTCCCCCGAATTCTCAAAAATCTTTATAGAGGTCACGGAAAAGCTTAAAAAACTTTTTAAGACGGAAAACGATCTTTTTATACTGACTTCTTCGGGTACAGGAAGTATGGAAGCGGCAGTCACAAACTTCTTTTCAAAAGGAGAAAAAGTACTTGTCGCAAGTGTCGGAAATTTCGGAGAGAGGTTCAAAAAAATAAGTACCAAGTTCGGCCTGGAAGTCATTTCCCTTGATTATGAGTGGGGAGATGCAGTAAATCCCCAGGATATAAAGAAAGCTCTGGATAATAATCCCGATATCAAGGGGATTATGGTTCAGTTCAGCGAGACATCCACCGGCGCCATAAATGATATAAAGACAATAGGAAATATTGTAAAAAATTATCCTGCAATCCTTATCGTGGACGCAATAAGCGGACTGGGAGCATCGGATCTCAGAACAGATGAATGGGGTCTGGATGTTGTGATAGGAGGATCTCAGAAAGGACTGAGTGCTCCTACCGGTACTGCATTCATAAGTGTGAGTGAAAAAGCGTGGAAATTAAATGAAAAATCGGATATTCCCCGCTTTTATTTTGATCTTACAGCAGCCAGGAATTACTCACAAAAAACGCCGCCTCAGACACCCTGGACTCCAGGGATATCGATAATCGTAGCCATGAACAAGGCGCTGGATATGGTATTTGATGAGGGCCTTGAAAATGTATTTGAAAGACACAGGATACTTGCAATGGCGACACAGAAGGCAGTAGAAAAAATAGGACTTCAGCTTCTGGTAAAAGATGAAACCAAGAGAGGTTTTTCGGTTACTTCGATCATGGTGCCCGAAGGAATAGATGCCAAAGCGCTTACAAAGACCATGAGGGTAAAATACGGAGTGACCATAGCTGGCGGTCAGGGTAAACTTACAGGAAAAATAGTAAGGATAGGACATCTGGGATATGTCGGGATCTTTGATATAATTGTTGCTATATCAGCACTGGAAATAACATTACAGGAACTGGGTTATAAACTTGAAATAGGTTCGGGCATATCAGAAGCTGAGAGGATATTTGTAGAAAATAATTATCATGAAAAACATCCTGAGGTAACCGTCGATATAGAAAAACTAAAGAAAATAATCGAGGAAAAAATAATAGAAGAGTGGCGAGAAAGAGAAAGATTTAAAATCAGAGAATTAGTAGAGATTAATGAATTGGGAAATGTTAGATTAGTACCTGCAATAGAAATTGAAAACAAGGATAAAATTAAATAGTAGAGGTATCCTAATATGAATAAAAAAATATTGATAACCGATGGGATATCGGCCGATGCAAAAAAGAAGCTTGAGGAGCATTTTATTGTTGTAGAGAAAAAAGGCTTAACACCTGAGAAGCTTAAAGAAGAGATTAAAGGTATAAATGCCATAATAATAAGAAGCGCCACAAAACTAACTGAGGATATAATAAACACATCGGATAAGCTCGAGATCATTGGAAGGGCAGGTATAGGTGTAGATAATGTGGATGTCGGAGCAGCAACTAAAAAAGGTATCATAGTGGTAAACGCTCCAACAAGTAATGCTGTCACCGTTGCGGAGCATACAATAGCTCTTATGCTTTCTCTGGTACGAAAAATCCCGGCCGCAAATCTTTCACTAAAAAGCGGCAAATGGGAGAAGTCAAAATTCAAAGGTATTGAGCTGGAAGGAAAAATGCTTGGCATCGTGGGTTTCGGACAGATCGGCGGGCTGGTAGCCAAGAAAGCGATAGGACTGGGAATGAAAATCATTGCCTATGATCCTTTTGTATCGGAAGACAGATTTAAACAGCTTGAAATAAAAAAAGCCGAAAAACTTGAAGATATATATAAAGATGCCGATTTTATTTCGATACATCTACCCAAAAACAAAGATACCCTGGGGATGTTTAACAGGGCAGCGTTTTATAAGATGAAAAAAGGAACGATAATATTAAATGTGGCAAGAGGAGGTATTGTTGTAGAAAAAGATCTGGCAGAAGCAATAAAGGATGGACAGGTAGGAGGTGCAGCGCTGGATGTTTATGAATCGGAACCATGTACCGATTCTCCGGTTTTCAAACTTGAAGAAGTAGTCTGCACACCACATCTGGGAGCATCAACCACCGAAGCTCAGGATAGAGCGGGGATCACCATTGCGGATCAGGTAATAGATGTCCTGAGTGGAAAATCTGCTTCCTTTCCGGTCAATGCACCTGTTGTAAGGCCCGAGCTGATGGATATCCTGTCTCCTTTCTTTGAGTTGTGTGAAAATCTGGGAAGCCTATTTATAAATTTGTTTGAAGGCAACCTGGACAGTCTGAAGATAGGCTATTATGGAAAGGTATCCGAATATGATGTCAGAGTATTGACATCGATAATTCTGGTAAAGATACTGGAAAAATATTCTGCTGAAAATGTAAATCTGGTAAATGTCGATATTCTGGCGAGAGGAATGGGGCTTAAAGTAAAAGAAGTTAAAAGCAGTCAGTCAAAAGATTTCATAAATCTTATCAATCTGGAAGGGAAGGGAAAAGAAAGCGAGCTTTCTATCTCCGGTGCCACAACAGGCAAGAAAGACACGCCAAGGTTCATAGCTATTGATAAGTTTGAAATAGATATGGTTCCTTCAAAGTATATGGCATTTATCAGATATAAGGATATCCCCGGTCAGATCGGAAAGATAGGAACTGCTTTTGGTAAATTGAACGTAAATATTGCATCGATGCATGTTGGAAGAAAAAAGATGAGCGGAGATGCCGTGATGGGTTTAAATCTGGATAATGAGGTCACGCCTAAAATGCTTGAGGAATTTAAAAAAATTTCAGGTTTTAAAAATATAAAGATAGTCACTCTTTACTAAAAAGATTCGAAAGACAAACTTCTTTATAGGTAAAGATTTTTGGAAAGGTTTCAGGAAGGATTCTTGCAAAAAGAACTCTAATATTACCAGGGTGAGTTGGTTTATATGGAAAATAAGAAAAATAAGATTTATATATTCGATACGACACTACGTGATGGCGAACAGGCGCCGGGTATCCACTTAAACACAAGGGAAAAACTGGAGATAGCCCAGCAGCTTGCAAGGTTAAATGTAGATACGATAGAAGCGGGTTTTCCAATATCCTCAAAAGGTGATTTTTATTCGGTAAAAGAAGTATCGGCCAAAATCAGGGATAGAAAAATCGCAGCTCTTGCCAGAGCAAATTTCAAGGATATAGATGCAGCCGGCGAAGCTCTTAAGGGCGCGGAACAACCGGTAATACACACTTTTATATCTTCCTCCGATATCCACCTGAAGTATCAATTAAAAAAAAGCAGAGAAGAGGTGCTGGAGCTTGCAGGGGAAGCTGTAAAAAGAAGCCTAAAATATACAGACCTGGTAGAATTCTCGGCTATGGACGCAACCAGAACTGACCCGGAGTTCCTATGCAGGATATTCGAACTTGCAATCAGGAACGGTGCCAGAATTATAAATATCCCGGATACGGTTGGATATGCTATCCCGGACGAGTTCGGAGAGATGATAGATTTTATTTTCGAAAATACAACCGGTATCGAAAATGCGATATTAAGTGTCCACTGTCATAATGATCTGGGTCTTGCCGTTGCCAATTCGCTTGTAGCGATAAAACATGGGGTAAGGCAGATTGAATGTGCCGTCAATGGTATTGGCGAAAGGGCCGGTAACGCTTCACTGGAAGAGATTGCCATGATAATAGATACCAGAAAAAAAGATTTAGAAGTATATACCGATATTAACATTGGTGAAATAATGAGGACGAGCAGTATCGTGAAATCGCTCACAGGGTACGTTGTTGCACCAAATAAAGCGATAGTCGGTAAAAATGCATTCAGCCATGAAGCCGGAATACACCAGGATGGAATGCTCAAGGACAGATCGACTTATGAAATCATAAAACCAGAGGATATCGGGCTAAAATCATCAAAACTTGTACTTGGAAAACATTCAGGCAGACATGCATTTGCTGAAAGGCTTACAGATCTCGGAATCAGGCTTGATGAGAATGACCTTGAAAAAGCTTTTGAAAGATTCAAGGACCTTGCAGATAAAAAAGGAGCCATTAATGACCAGGACATCAGGGCAATAGTAGAAAATGAAATGAGGGAAGTTCCAGAGCATTTCCTGCTTAAATATTATGAGGTTAGAAGTGGTTCGGATATGCGTGCCTCGTCCAGAGTCGGTTTAGAAATAGACGGAAAGCTCAATGAGGGTTCATCGGAAGGAGATGGTCCTGTGGATGCTTCATTTAAAGCCATTGACAGGATAACTAAAATAAATGCAAAACTGGTGGAATATAAAATAGAAGCAGTATCGGGAGGCAAGGACGCATTGGGGTCTGTAAGAGTAGTAGTAAGTACGAATGGAATAGAAGTGATGGGAAGCGGCATAAGCACGGATATCGTGGAAGCAAGTATTAAAGCTTATATCGATGCGATGAATAGAATTATAGAAAGTCACGATTAAAAGATATGCTGTCCGAATTCTTGATCTATATTTAAAAAAGGATTTTTAAAGTTGAACGATAAAACAAAATTTCAGACAATGGCTCAAAAAATACTTGGATATCACTGCGGCAGGGACCATGTATCCGAAGGGGAAATTGTAAATGCAGGTGTGGATATAGTGCTTGGTAATGATATCACACTTCCAATCGCAATCGAGGAGTTTAATAAAATAGGGACAGAAAGAGTTTTTGATAAGGAAAAGGTAGTTGTGGTACCCGACCATTTTACTCCCAATAAAGACATAAAATCGGCTCAGCAGTGCAAGTTCATGAGAGAGTTTGCAAAGAAACAGGAAATCAAGAATTATTTCGAAATCGGAAGAATGGGTATAGAGCATGCCCTGCTTCCCGAACTTGGACTGGTACTTCCCGGTAATCTCATAGTAGGGGCAGACTCTCACACATGTACTTATGGGGCTCTGGGAGCAGCTTCGACTGGTGTAGGGAGCACAGATGTTGCAGTTGCAATGGCTACAGGAAAGCTCTGGTTCATGGTACCGGGAACAATAAAATTCATTTACAGCGGTAACTTTAAAAAATGGATAACAGGAAAGGATCTTATACTTCATACTATTGGTCTTATTGGTGTGGAAGGCGCACTTTATAAATCCATGGAATTCAGCGGGCCTGCCGTAAGCAAACTGTCCATGGATTCCAGATTTACTATGTCCAATATGGCCATAGAAGCAGGCGGAAAGTTTGGAATATTCGAGGTCGATAAGATTACGGAAGAGTACTTGAAATCAAGATCCGATGGAAATTATAAAATATTCAGAAGTGATCCAGATGTTGAGTATGAAAAGGTTTACGAAATAAATTGCTCTGATATAAAACTTCAGGTAGCTGTACCGCACCTTCCTTCGAATACAAAAAATGCGGAGGATCTGACCGATATAGCCATAGATCAGGTGGTCATCGGTTCCTGTACAAATGGCAGGATGGAAGATCTAAAAATTACGGCAGAGATCTTAAAGGGAAAGAAAGTGGACAAAAATTTAAGAGTCATAATAATCCCTGCTACCCAAAACATTTACCTTGAAGCGTTAAAAAATGGTTACATCGAGACCTTTATAAATTCGGGCTGCGTGGTGAGCACTCCGACCTGTGGGCCCTGCCTGGGAGGATATATGGGAGTACTTGCAGAAGGTGAAAGGGCTATATCAACAACCAATAGGAACTTTGTAGGAAGGATGGGCCATCCCAAAAGCGAGGTCTATCTGTGCGGTCCGGCTGTAGCTGCAGCTTCTGCAATTGCCGGAAGAATTGCCACACCTGAGGAGGTCATATAATGATAATAAAGGAAAGAGCAATAAAATACGGAGATAATGTCGACACCGATGTGATAATCCCTGCAAGATATTTAAATACTTCAGATGACAGAGAGCTGGCCTCACATTGTTTCGAAGGGCTTGATAATGATTTCAGGGATAAAGTCAAAGAAAGAAGGATCATAATTGCCGGCAATAATTTTGGCTGTGGATCATCAAGGGAACATGCACCGCTTTCAATAAAAACAAGCGGTGTCAAAGCGATAATCGCAGCATCATTCTCACGAATATTCTTTAGAAATTCGATAAATATAGGGCTTCCGGTCATTTCTAGCAAGGAGGCAGCTGATTTCATACAGGATGGAGATGAGCTGGAGCTGGATTTAAGCAGTGGTAAAATCAAGGATATTACGAGAGATAAAGTATTTGAAATAAATCCGTTACCTGAATTTATCCAATCGATAATAAAAAGCGGAGGATATATAAATTTTGTCAAAGAAGGTTTAAAGAAATAGTCATCTCGGATGACTTTTTAATAAAAAGAAATGGAAAATGAAATGAAAGATAAAGTATATATACTGGATACCACCCTTAGAGATGGTGCACAGAGAGCGGATATATCTTTTTCGGTAAATGATAAGTTACAGCTGATTGAAAGATTTGATGATATCGGAATTGACTATATCGAAGTCGGATTTCCTGCTTCTAATCCCAAGGAAATGGAATTATTCGAGAAGCTTAAGGGAAGGAAATTCGATTATTCAAAAATAATTGCCTTCGGGATGACTAGATATAAGAATATAAAAGCAGAAGAGGATGAGAATATAAAGCAGCTGATCAAGTCGGGTGCAGACAGCGTATGTATTGTAGGCAAATCGTCGGCCCTTCATGCCGAAAAAGTCATAGAAACTACTCTTGAGAATAACTTAAACATGATTTTTGACACTATAGAACATTTAAAAAAATATTTTCCAGAAGTGATTTTTGATGCAGAACATTTTTTTGATGGTTTCAAAGAAAATCCGCAGTACGCAATAAAAACATTAAAATCAGCCCTTGAAGCAGGAGCCGATTATCTTGCGCTCTGTGATACAAATGGCGGAATGCTTCCGGATGATGTTATGGAAATAATAGAGAAAGTGAAAAGGGGAGTAAAAGCAACTCTGGGGGTACATTTTCACAATGACAGCGGCTGCGCAGTTGCTAACACTCTGATAGCTGTAAAAAAGGGGATAAAGATGGTTCATGGAACAATAAATGGTTATGGCGAAAGATGCGGCAATGCGGATCTTTGTCAGATAATCCCCAATCTGGAAATAAAGTTCAAAAAAAGTTGTCTAAAAGAAGGAAGCCTCAAGCACCTGACCAACCTTTCGAGATTCGTCAGTGAGACCGCAAATCAGATTTCAAATCCCGGACAACCATTTGTCGGTCGTAATGCCTTTACTCATAAGGGCGGTATGCATGTAAGCGGGGTAAGCAAGATACCGAAAGCATTTGAACACGTTGACCCGGGCGCAGTTGGAAATACAAGGGAAATATTGATTTCGGAACTGTCGGGTAAAAAATCCATTATTCTTAAGGCAAAGGAATTTGGCATAAATCTGGAAAATGATTTAAAGAAAGTAAGCGAAATCCTGAACAGAATTCAGAACCTGGAGCATAAAGGTTATCAGTTCGAGGCTGCTGACGGGAGTTTTGAACTGCTGGTCAAGGAAATCACAGGACTGAAGAAGAAGTTTTTCAAACTAGAAAGTTTCAGAGTTTTAAATGAGAAAAAAGAAGACGGAAGGATGCTTTCCGAGGCTACGGTCAAGGTAGAGATCAACGGTGACAGGATAATCGAGACAGCCGAAGGAAACGGTCCGGTCAACGCCCTGGACAGCGCGTTAAGAAAGGCGATTGAAAGCTGTTATCCCGCACTGTCAAAAATCACTCTTACCGACTTCAAAGTAAGGGTACTAAACGAAAAGAAGGGTACCGGAGCAGTGGTAAGGGTTCTGATCGAATCATCGGACGGGGAGAAGAGCTGGGGTACGATAGGAGTTTCTGAAAATATAATCGAAGCCAGCTGGCAGGCACTGGAAGACAGTGTCATGTATGGACTAATGCATGTAGAGAAAAACGAAAATATACAAAGAGAAACTGAGTAGCGGTATGGTATTCGGTAGAAAAATCACTTTATCCACCAGAGGATTTTCGGATATCAAAAACATCACCGATGAAGTCAAAAAAATCGTTTCCCTTTCAGGTATAAAAAATGGACTCATTAATGTCTTTGTAATTGGTTCTACCGCATCTGTATCAACAATGGAATATGAACCTGCTTTATCAGAAGATTTTCGCCAGCAGCTTGAAGAATTTATTCCGTCAAATAAACAAACCCGGCACTCACAGACATGGGGTGATGATAATGGATTCTCACATATACGGGCAACATTTATGGGTCCCGGTATAACCATACCTCTTTCCAATGGTAAATTAACCCTTGGTACCTGGCAGCAGATAATCCTTATTGACCACGATAACAGGCCGCGTACTCGCGAGCTTTTTATACAGGTTATAGGAGAATAGTAAAATATATAATTATCTTTAATTCTTAACTCTAAACAAAGATCAATGAATTCAATATTCCAATATAAGCATCTATAGCTATACTGCTATTGACTTGATCGGTAATTACTATAAGTATATATAATACACCATTATTTTCGGTAAAGCCGTAGCCTATTATCCAGTTGATATTATCATTATCAGTAAAGAGGTAAGAATATTCTTTGCAGGGAGCACCATTTTGTAAAGTCGAATCGGATTCATTCTTTTCTATAAAAGTCCAGCCCTGCTGTTCTGCAAAACCTGCCGAATCATTATCAGCAAAATCTCCGTAAGGCAAATAAAGTTCAGGATCTACCGCGCTGAACTGCATCAATACCTGTATATCCTGAGAAGGTGGAAGAATATTGACGATGTCTTCTTGTTCCGTTTTATTTTCTTCATAGGTCCAGGTATCGGGTAACGTTATCGTAAAGCCAAAATCAGTGGCTGAATACTCGTTTCCCTGATCAAATGTAACCTTAGCGCCTGCTACTTCTTCAGTAACCTCAAAATCAAGTGAACCATACAAACTATCATTTAGGTATATTTCAACCTTGTAGCTGCCTGACGGGATAACTCCAGTTTCCCATTGGAAGCTAAAAATCAGATATGGTGAACTGGGATTCTCCATCATATCGAGGCTTTCTTCCCCAAGCAGCTCTCCTGCACTTGATTTCCATTGTGCCTTTACAGTATTTCCAGTAGTTTGATAGTCAACTTTTACACAGGCGTAAACAGTTTCATTAGATTTGAACTCTTGAGTTATGGTGACAGGCTCATTATTCTGGTCAAGCTCGTTTGCAAGTGAGACCTCTATTATATTAACCCTGGACTTATTTACCTTAAAGGTCGTAGTTTTGACAACTTCTCCATTATGATAAAACTCCACTTTATAATCACCGGATGCAATAATATTTAATTCAAAAAGCTGGGGATCAATTCTTGTCATTAAAATACCTGTAGTATATTTTCCCTTCTGATCCTTGTCATACTGATTCTCTGCATCTAGTATTACTTCCCCTGTATCAAGATATGTCCATTTAAATCTATAGTTATCATCACCTTTGACTTTAGAGATTTCAATTGTTGCATATATATTTTCTACCGAAGCTTCAAATTCAGTCTTTATATCAAGAGGTTCGTTTGTATCTTCTTCTATACCTGAAGAAATTACTATATCCTCAAAGACAGGTTCCAGTGTACAGGCAGAAGAAATCGGAATCACGCTCAGGGCGAAAATTAATGCCAGGATTAAAATCATTGTTTTTTTCATTTACTGCTCCTTGTTTTTGATTTATTTTTATATTTTTTTAAATATTATACTTTGTAATTAATATAATCCAATATGATTTATTGATTGATTTTGATATCAAATTCATAATATCAAATTATATCATTTCCAGCTATTTCTAAATTGAATTTTATATCATCTTTAAATATCAAGACCGTAAACTCTCCAGGTTAAAGCTAGTTTTCCTAATCTAAAAATAGGATTTATTATATCAAGATTTATATCAGCCAGCTGTGAACCTGAAGCATATTTGAACCCTAATTTAACCGCATCTTTGTTTATCCTGGAAAATATCTTAGACTCTATACCTGCTTTCCTGAACTCTTTTTTTACCCCCAGCAGTAAAATTCTTAATCTTGTAAATCCGCAGGTCTTAAGTTTCTTCTGAATTAAATTGAAAATTTTAATATCTCTTTTTATATCTCTTAAATTAAAGAAATGCTTTGAAGGTGTATAGGGCCATTTGCTGTCAAAATCTTCTATAACTTCATTTATATCAGGAAAATTTACTGAGATTCCTATGGGTATATCGTCTTTTTCTATAATAAAGATCATGTCTTCGATAGATATTGCTTTTATGTTAATTGCCTGCAAATTAAATTCTGCATCTGTCATCCTTACCTGCTGGGGATGCTTTGCACTATCCCATATATCATTATAGAGTTCTTTTATTTTTTTTATTTCATTTCTGTAATCTTTAAAATTTACCTTTCTAATTTTTATCTGATTGAGTGTCTTTCGGTCATTATCTAAAATCTTGATCAAAACTCTATTGATCCTGTTCATATATTTTTTGGAAATAGCGCTGTCAGTGACCACGCTATACCAATCATTTTCTTTGACTAATCCGTATTCTTCAAAGATATCCTTATAATAAGGTGCATTATATGGTTCCATAAAATATGGTTTATTTTCAAATCCGTTTATGAGCAGCCCTATTTCTCCGCCCGCATTGAATTTCGCAGGACCTATTATTTTTTTGCAACCATTTTTCTTTAGATAACCCACTGCTTTATCAAGCAGCGTTAATGCCAGATCTTTATTTTCAATGGATTCAAACAATCCGAACCAGCCAAACCTGTCATTATATTTTTCATTATAGTTATAATCTATAAAAGACATTACTCTTCCGGCTGGTCTGCCGTTGTTATATGCAATAAAAAACTTGATTTGTGTATGGTCAAAAAACGGATTTCTATTAATAACTCCGGGTATTCTGAAAAGTGTCGGATTAAGAGATTCTATTTCCTGAATAAACAACGGGTATATTTTATTTGACTGCGTACTCCTGTACCAGTCTATAAAATAAGGAACTATTACGAACTCTTTTAATTTATTTAAGTTCAGGCTGTTAAAAGAATTCGGCTTATACTCACCAAGTTCTTTAATAAGGAACTCAGACATTTTTCCAACTTATAGAAATACAAGTTTTACAAATAGGGGTAATTATATGTGATAACGGGACGCTTTACAAATATTTCGGGGATCAAGTTATTACTTAGAAATATTAATGCCATCAGAAACCGGACATTGTATTAAAGTTTTATAACATGAAATTATCCTGCATTAATAGGATTCAAACATAAAATTTGATTGCTTATTAATTTTATTTTTAATAAAATAATGCAGAATGTTTCAGAGGTTTTTAAGCTTATCAAATAATTTCATTTTTACACGATATATATAAAAAAGGAGTTTTTTATGGATTTTATTAATGACGCTGTTTATTTCGTACCCATTCTTGGCGTAATAGGCTTATTAACTATTCTCGCAGTCTACATTTTTATATCCAGACAAAATCCTGGCAATAAAAAAATGCTAGAGATAGCAAATCAAATTAGAGTAGGTGCAATGACATATATGCGACGCCAGCTGCTATATGTTGGAGTGTTTGTCGTGATTATTTTTACATTGCTCTTTATTTTCTTAAAAGATCCAAACATTCCGAATTTTGGTATTTATACTGCAATAGCTTATGCATTGGGGGGCATTACATCAATGATTTGTGGGTTTATAGGAATGTCTGCAAGTACAAGAGCAAATGTCAGAGCAGCAAATGCGGCCAATCAGAAAAGCATGCCCAGAGCTCTAAGTATAGCTTTTAATGGTGGCGCTATAATGGGTCTTGCAGTAGCAAGTGTTGGATTGATAGGATTTGGGGGCCTTTACTTACTGATAATGAAGATAACAAATGGCAATATATTGTATCTTTCGATTATAAATGGATTTTCAATGGGGGCAAGTTCAATTGCTCTTTTTATGAGAGTTGGTGGCGGAATCTTCACTAAATCAGCAGATGTCGGAGCTGATCTGGTTGGAAAAATAGAAGCCGGTATACCTGAAGATGATCCAAGAAATCCAGCCGTCATAGCCGATAATGTCGGAGATAATGTCGGCGATGTTGCAGGAATGGGCGCAGATCTATATGAAAGTTATGTGGGAAGCATTGTAGCAACTATTGCTCTGGCTGTTACCACAGGTTCTGCGGCTGCTATATCCGGAATGACTATTTCACAGAATCCAACTGCTTTTGCGGTGTTCCCAATATTTATTGCAGGAGCAGGTTTGATTGGAAGTTTATTTTCGGTAATAGCAATGAAAATTCTACAGAAATTCAATCCGCCTTTAGCATTAAGATTATCAACATGGATTGCGGCCGTTGTTATGCTGGTAATTGCATATCTTATATGCCCATTACTGGGTATTGATATAAAATTCGCTCATGCTGCTGCCAGTGGTTGTATAATCGGTATAGTGATCGGTTTACTATCAGAGTATTATACTTCAGGGAAATCAGTTAAAAACATAGCAGAATCAGCCAAAACCGGACCGGCCACCGTTATAATAAATGGTCTGGCAACCGGAATGCAATCAATCATTTTACCGGTTGCCGGTATTTGTGTCGCAATAGGAGTCAGCTATTATTTTGCAGGTTTATATGGAATTGCAATTGCTGCTGTAGGTATGCTTGGAACTATAGGTGTTACAATGGCTGTTGATGCTTATGGTCCTATAGCTGATAATGCCGGTGGTATAAGTGAAATGAGCGGATTGGGACCTGAAACAAGAAAAATAACTGACAGTCTCGATTCTCTTGGAAATACAACTGCAGCTATAGGTAAGGGATTTGCAATTGGTTCCGCGGCTCTGACTTCATTGGCCTTATATGCAGCTTATAGTCTTGCAGCCGGAGTGGATATAATCAATCTTACCGAACCAAAGGTCGTCATTGGGACATTTTTAGGAGCTCTGATCCCATTCTTTGTAGCTTCAAGTACAATGAGAGCAGTTGGTTCAGCTGCATTTAAAATGGTTGAGGAAGTTCGAAGACAATTTAGAGAAATAAAAGGATTGATGAAAGGAATTGCAAAGCCAGATACAAAAAAGTGTATTGATATTGCAACAAAAGCAGCAGTGATCAGGATGATTGTTCCAGGTTCGATAGCAGTTATTTTTCCTGTAGCAGTCGGTTTTATTCTGGGAAAAGAAGCATTGGGAGGTGCCCTTGCGGGAGCAACAGTTGTTGGGGTAATGTTAGCCTTGATGATGGCTAATTCAGGTGGAGCATGGGACAACGCTAAAAAGTATATTGAAGGAGGCAATCTGGCAGGTTTTGGTAAAAAAAGCGAACCTCATATAGCAGCGATTGTTGGTGATACGGTAGGAGATCCCTTCAAGGACACTTCAGGTCCATCCATGAACATTTTAATAAAATTAATGTCAATAGTAAGTCTGGTTCTGGCACCTTTATTAAAAAATGCTCATTCACTGCTTGATTTAATAAAATTTTAAAATAGTCTCAAAATAAGAGTAAAAAATGCACAGGTGGAGAAAATGCATCTGTGCATTTTTATTTTTAACGTTTTGACATAGTATGGTTAAGCTTACGGTAAGATTTAAAATTTTTTATATTTGTGATATTTTAATCTTATGGAAAATAATATAAATAAAATAATAGAAGAATTACTTAATAGTTTTAAGGAAGGAAAAATAAGTAAAGGAGAGGTGAGCTTAAAGCTAAAAGAGATATATTTTGAAGATATAGGTTTTGCCAAAATAGATCACCATCGTTTGCTGCGCAGGGATTTTCCGGAAGTCATTTATGGCGACGGTAAGACTCCGGAACAGGTTTTAGAAATAGCAAAAAAAATACTAAATTATTCGCCAATCCTGCTGGTTACCAGAACTACAGTGGAGACTTACTGCATTTTAAAAAAAGAAATAAAAAACCTGCAGTTTGACGAAAGTTCAAATCTCATTTATACACCTCTTGAGATTCCGGAAAATAAATTAACTAAAGGAATTACAGTGATATGTGCAGGAACTTCGGATATAAGTATTGCAGAAGAAGCCGCGGTGACGAGTTACCTGATGAAAAATAAAGTAGTCAAGATCTATGATATAGGAGTTGCAGGAATTCATAGACTGACAAGTTATAAAGATGAATTAAACAAGTCCAATGTCATTATAGCGGTTGCCGGTATGGAAGGGGCATTGCCCGGAGTTGTGAGTTCTATGGTAAATTGTCCGGTAATAGGGGTACCAACCAGCAAAGGATATGGTTCAAGTTTTAAAGGCATATCACCGCTTCTGACCATGTTGAATTCCTGCAGCCCGGGAGTCGTTGTGGTGAACATTGACAACGGATTTGGAGCAGGTTACGCGGCCGGAATCATCAATAGAGCAATAAAAAAGAATGACTGATTAAAGAAATTTTTTTAATAAAGATCGGATTTCTTACCTGTGTATGTGTAATATTTACAGGGATATATTATAATTATAAAAATCAATAAAAGATTTAAGGATATTTATGGTTGAGTTAGATTTTAAAAAAGAAAAAATAGGCCAGATACTTCTTAACAGAAACATCATAACCAAAGAACAACTGGAAGAAGCACTGGAGATTCAGAAAAATACCGGTGAAAAACTTGGAGAGATATTAATAAAAAAAGGATATATCTCCGATGACACTTTGACGGAACTGGTATCTTTCCAGAGAGGTTTTGAATCCGTAGATCTAAATAAGATTCAGGACAAAATCGACCCTTCCGTAGCAAATATGATTTCAAAGGATTTTGCATTCAAAAGAAAGGTGTTTCCTTTCGATTTAAGCGATAATACCCTGTGTGTCGCAATGATTGATCCCAGAGATATAAATGCCATCAGTGAGATAAGGATGCTTACAGGTTATAATGTAAAGCCTTATATCTGTACAAAAAAGAACATAGAAGACATTATAAGGTTATATACTTCAGATGATTACAGCCTGAAAGAAGTCCAGGAAATAATAAAAGATGAAGACTTTACCATAGGTAAAAAATTTGAAGAAGACCTGGTTGAAAAAAATCCCCTGGTAAGACTTGCAAATCAGATTATATTAAAGGCGATTTCACTGCGGGCAAGCGACGTACATGTGGAGCCTCAGGAAAAGAATTGCACCATAAGGTTCAGAATAGATGGCGTATTGCAAAAAATTAAAGATGTACCGAAAACGGTCCAGAGACTTTTAATTTCAAGATATAAAATAATGGGTGGTATGGATATAACCGAAAACAGACTGCCGCAGGATGGCAGAAGTTCCATAAATTACAGTAACAGGTTGATTGACTTAAGACTCGCTCCGATACCAACGGTTTTTGGAGAAAATATTACAATAAGAATTCTGGATAGGGACGAGTCCGTTTTTGATATTAAAAAATCCGGGATGTCTGAAGAAGAAGTACCAAAATATCTAAGGATGATATCTGTACCGCATGGAGCTGTCATGATCACGGGTCCTACCGGATCAGGAAAGACAACGACTCTTTATGCCAGCCTGAATCAAATTTCAAGTGTGGAAAAAAAGATATTTACTATAGAAGACCCTGTTGAATATAGATTTCAGCAAATAATGCAGGTTCAGGTAAACCCGAAGATAGATATGACTTTTTCAAAGGGACTGCGGGCAATGCTCCGAAGCGACCCGGATATAATTCTTATAGGAGAAATAAGAGATATTGAAACTGCGAGGATAGCAGTCGAAGCGGCAATTACCGGACATCTGGTCCTTACCACTTTGCATACCAACGATGCTCCCTCGTGCCTGGCAAGGCTTCTGGAAATGGGAGTGGAATCATACATGATATCATCTGCAATTACAGGGATAGTAGCGCAGAGACTGGTCAGAATATTATGCGATAATTGCAAGAAAAAAATAGATTTGCCTGATTCCTCTTTTAATGAGGAAATAAGACATATATTGAAAGGTAAAAAGATTTTTCAAGCAGTTGGATGTAAAAGATGTAATTACAGCGGCTACCTGGGAAGAACGGGAATATTTTCGATGCTGGAGGTGACAAAAAGAATCAGAGAGATGCTTTTAAATAGAAAGAGTACAGACGAGATCAGTGATGCTGCAAGAGAAGAGGGTATGAAAACTCTCCTGGAGAGCGGAGCTTATAAAGTTGCGGAAGGAATAACTTCCCTTGAAGAGTTATACAGGGTTGTTTATTAGTTTTAAGTAATTTTCAATTCGATACCTAAAGTCAAGACAAATAATAATATTCTTTTATAATGAAAAAAGACAATTTCGTCCATTTGCATGTCCACAGTGAATTCTCATTATTAGATGGCGCCTCCAGGATAACAAAATTAATCGAAAAAGCCAGCCAGTTCAATATGCCTGCCATGGCACTTACGGATCATGGTGTCATGTATGGCGCAATCGAATTTTACAGCCAGGCAAAAAAAATGGGCATAAAACCGATAATAGGCTGCGAAGTGTATCTGGCACCGAAAAGCAGATTTGAAAAACAATCCGAAAGAGACAAAAAGGAAGAAAACTTTTATCACCTGACAGTACTTGCTGAAAATAACCAGGGTTACCACAATCTAATAAGGCTGGTCAGCATGGGATTCCTTGAAGGTTTTTATTACAGACCAAGAGTCGACAAAGAACTGCTTGCCAGATTCAAAGAGGGTTTGATTGCTCTCTCCGGATGCATGTCAGGCGAGATCCCAAAATATATTATATCGGATCAAATCGAAAGTGCAAAAAGAAATCTGGAGCAGTATCTGGATATTTTTGGAAAAAATAATTTTTTTTTAGAATTGCAGGATTCAGGAATTCCGGAGCAAAAGAAAGTAAACAAAACTCTCCTTGAATTATCCTTGGAGTATAAAGTTCCGCTTGTTGCTACAAATGATGTACATTATTTAAATAAAGAGGATAGTAAGGCCCATGATGTGTTGCTCTGCATACAGACAGGATCGACAATAAATGAAGCCGGACGTTTAAAATTCCCAACTGATGAGTATTATTTAAAGAGTTGCGATCAGATGAAAGAACTTTTTAAGGATTTCCCAGGTGCTATCAAAAACACACTGGAGATTGCCGATAGATGTAATGTAAATATAAAGTTTGATATGAATCTGATACCATCCTTTACTATCCCTGATGGATCCAGTGCAGATGAATATTTAAAAAAGCTGTGTTATGAAGGTGCCAAAAAAAGATACGATAATATTACCGGAGAAATTGACAGAAGAATAAAAAAGGAACTGGAAGTCATAAAGAAAATGGGATTTTCCGAATATTTTCTTATAATCTGGGATCTGGTCAAATATGCCAAAAATAATGATATAAGAGTGGGACCGGGTAGAGGATCGGCAGCAGGTAGTATAGTATCTTATAATCTGGGTATAACCGATATCGAACCTTTAAAATACGGTCTGTTGTTTGAAAGATTTCTTAATGAAGAACGTAAGAGTATGCCCGATATCGACATAGATTTTTGTTATGAAAAGAGAGATGCAGTCATTAAGTATGTCACAAAAAAATATGGTGACGAAAGGGTTGCCCAATTAATAACTTTCGGAACAATGGCTGCCAGACAGGCGATTAGAGATGCCGGAAGAGTAATGGAGATCCCTTATGCTGAAGTCGACCGTATAGCGAAAATGGTTCCAATGGAACTGAATGTGACAATTAAAAACTCATTGGAGATGGTTCCCGATTTGAAAGAAATTTATGAAAACGACATGAGAATAAAAGAAGTAATCGATACCGCTATTTCTCTCGAGGGTATATCCAGACAGGATTCGATCCATGCCGCAGGAGTTGTGATATCTTCGGAAGAGCTTTATAACTATACACCGATTCAAAAAGAGAATGAGGGCGATATAGTAACCCAATACAAAATGGAAGATATCCAAAAAATAGGACTGCTCAAGATGGACTTTCTTGGACTTAAAACACTGTCGCTGATAGACAAGACCCTGTTTTTAATCAAAAAAAGCAAAAATATCGATATAGATATAAATAATATCGATCTTGATGATAAAGAGACTTTCGAGATGTTAAGCGAAGGTGAATGTCTTGGTGTGTTTCAGCTTGAAAGCTCGGGAATGCGCGAGCTTGTAATAAATCTGAAGCCGACCAAATTCGAGGATCTGATTGCTCTTCTGGCATTATACAGACCGGGTCCAATTCAAAGTGGTATGTTGAGTGATTTTGTCGAGAGAAGAAACGGCAGACAGACAATAAGCTACCTGCATCCATCTCTGGAAAAAATATTGGAAAGTACTTATGGGATAATCCTATATCAGGAACAGGTCATGAGTATTGCATCGGAACTGGCCGGGTTCAGCATGTCGGAAGCTGATATTTTAAGAGGGGCGATAAGCAAGAAAAAAAGAAGTTTGCTTTCAAAACAAAAAAACAAATTCATAGAGGGCGCAAAAAGTAAAGGGATAGACGAAAAGATCTCTATTAAGATATTCGAACTTGTAAACCATTTCGCAGAATATGGATTTAATAAATCCCACAGTGCCGCATATGCTATGATCTCATATCAAACAGCTTATCTAAAAGCAAAATATCCTGTAGAATTCATGGCTGCTCTGCTCAGTATCAGGATGGGCAGTCAGGAAAAAGTGGCACAATATGTAAATGAAACCAGAAGAATGGGTATCGAAGTACTTCCACCGGATATCAATCAAAGTTTTACCGATTTTACCGTGGTGGAAAATTCCATAAGATTCGGACTTTCGGCAATTAAAAATGTCGGGACAAATGTAATCGAATGTATTGAAAAGGAGAGGAAAAAAGGAGGTAAATTCGAGAATTTCATAAATTTCTGCGAGAGAGTGGATAGTAATGTACTGAATAAAAAAACGCTTGAAAGCCTGATTAAAAGCGGGACCTTCGATTCACTTGGCCAGAGCCGTAAACATCTTTTTGAAAATTATGAAAAAATAACGGAAGAGACCATGAAGATCAAAAAAGACAGGGATCTCGGACAGTTCTCATTATTTGATGTAGGAAGCGGTCCAAAAAAGGAAGTACTGCTGAATGGAGTCTATCAAAACGAAGATAAGTTCCAGGAATTTTCCAAAAAAGAATTATTGAATTTCGAAAAGGAAATGCTTGGTCTTTATATTTCAGGTCATCCTTTATTCGAATATGAAGAGTCACTTACCAAAGTGACCCCCATAGAAGTCCTTATTGATGTAGAAGACAAAGCAAATGTCGCTGTTGGCGGAGTAATAACCAAAGTAAAGATCATATTCACAAAGAAAGATCAGCAGATGTGTTTTTTGGATCTGGAAGATATCGGTGATAATGTAGAAGTTATAGTCTTCCCATCAGTTCTTATGAAGCACAGGGGGATAATTTCGGAAGATAAGATTGTAAAAATCAAGGGAAAGCTTGATAAAAAAGAGGATCAGCTGAAGATTATCGCAAATGAAATAGAAGAGTTGGATAAAGATAAAATGGTAAATAAAGACCAAAAGGAATTAATAAGCGATAGAAATGGCGCAGTAGTTTTTACTGCAAAGAAAAAAGACCTTGATGAGGATTTCATAAACAGATTTTATGATATATTAAAAAAATACCCGGGATTTCATGAAGTAGAGTTTAGAATAACGGATGAAAGTGATAAGGGTGCAGATAAGATATATAAACTCCCTTCCACATATAGAATAGATTTAAATGAGTCCCTTAAAGAAAACCTCAGGCAGGTTTTTTCGGATAAAATCAGCTGGGACAGGATATATAGATAAAAAAACAGAAGGAGTAATTAGTCATATGCATGATTTAAAATTTGCAGTCCTTGGGGCAGGTCATGGCGGGAAAGCAGTAGCCGCTCATCTGGCAATAAAAGGTTTCAAGGTCAATTTGTACAACAGGACATTTTCAAGAATTCAGCCCATAAAAAAGATGAAAGGGATAGAGCTTGAAGGTGAGATAAAAGGTTTTGGTAAACTAAATATAATTACAAGCGATATCGAGAAGGCAATAAAAGGTACAGATATAATTATGGTGGTCGTACCCGCAAACGGTCATGCTTTTATTGCCAGGCTGTGCGCGCCTTTCCTGAAAGAGAATCAGATAGTAGTATTGAATCCCGGAAGAACCTGCGGTGCTCTGGAATTTTTGAATGTTTTACGGAGAGAAGGCAATAACAAGGATATTACGATAGCCGAAGCGCAGACTTTTATATATGCAAGCAGAGGCATGGGTCCGGCTACAGCGAGGATATTCAGAGTAAAACAGGCAATTCCTGTAGCTGCTATATCTTCGAAAAAAACTGAAATGGTAGTCAAGAAATTAAACGAAGCATTCCCTGAGTTTATCCCTGCAGGAAGTGTGATCGAAACCAGTTTTAATAATATGGGAGCAGTTTTTCACCCGTCAATTACCATACTTAACCTCTCCAGAATAGAGTCCACCCTTGGGAATTTTCAATTTTACATAGAGGGAGTTACACAATCAGTAGCAAAAATACTGGAGGCAGTGGATGAGGAAAGAGTAATGGTTGCCAGAAAATTAAAGTGTGCCAATATATATTCCGCTATTGAATGGCTGTCGATGGCCTATAACGTGGTTGAAGATAATCTATTCGATGCGATCCACAGTAATCCTGGCTATGTGGGGATCATGGCTCCAATAACAATAAATGTCAGATATATAACGGAAGATGTCCCGATGAGTCTTGTGCCTATTTCTGAATTCGGAAGGATCCTTGGAGTAAAGACTGCAATAATAGATTCACTTATCGATATAGCCAATTCCATATTTAAAAAGGATTTCAGAAAAATAGGCAGGAATATTTCCACACTGGGTCTGGAGGGATTAAATCTGAATGAGATAAGAGATATTCTAATCAAAGGAAAAAAGTAGTTATAAAGTTATGAAAAAGATACTGGGTGCCTCTATTGGCAGCTGTATACATGTGGCAGGGGTTTTGAATTTCTTGAACTTATCCGATAAACATGGCTACAGCACCATTTTTTTAGGCTCTGCCTGTAAAATCGATTATTTAAAACAGAAAATAGATGAGTACGATCCCGATATAGTAGCCGTAAGCTACCGGCTTTCGCCTGAGGGTGCTCTGCCGATATTTAAGGAATTAAAAAAGAAGATAATCGATAAATCATCTCCATCAAAAAAGGTGTTCATACTTGGAAGTACTAAGCCTGTTGCAGAAGTCGCAAAGAAGCTCGGTATTTTTGATGTTATTTTTACCGGAGAGGAGGGCAAAGAAGAAATAGAAAAGTTTTTAGGTAAAAAGAAGGTTTTTGCGAGAAGTCAGATCCCCCCTCAAAATATCCTGGAGAGAATCAAATATAACGAACCTTTTCCTGTGATAAGGCACCATTTCGGCAGGCCAACTCTTGATGAAACTGTGAAAGGAATAAAAGAAATCTCGCTGAGCGGAGCCCTGGATGTTATATCCATTGGTCCCGATCAAAATACTCAGGAATTTTTTTTCCATCAGGACAAAATGGATCACAGACAGGATGGTGCAGGAGGAGTTCCTTTAAGGAGTGAGAAAGATTTTAAAGCTCTATACCTTGCATCCCGAACCGGCAATTATCCACTGATGAGATGCTACAGTGGCACGAATGACATTTTAAGAATGGCAAAGGTACTACTGAAAAACATTAATAATGCATGGTGTGCCGTTCCGCTTTGCTGGTACAATGAGCTCGATAATAGAAGTGCAAGGAAACTGGAGAAATCGATAGCTGAAAATCAAAAAGTGATGAAATGGCATGCCAAAAGAAGCATCCCGGTTGAAGTCAATGAAGCTCATCACTGGAGCCTGAGGTATTCACCAGATTCCATTGCAGTGGCAGCGGCATATATTGCTGCTTACAATGCTAAGATGATGGGAGTAAAAGTCTATATTTCTCAATATATGTTTAATACTCCGCCGGAAACCTCATTTACGATGGATCTGGCGAAAATGCTTGCTAAAATGGAACTCGTCGAATCTCTTCATGATAATGATTTTACGACTATAAGGCAGACAAGATCAGGATTATACAGCTACCCTGCGGATTTTAATAAAAGCAAAGGACAGCTTGCTTCTTCTACTTTTCTTCAAATGCAGCTTGACCCCGATATTGTCCACATTGTTGCGTTTTGTGAAGCGGATCATGCCGCAAAGCCGGAGGATATAATAGAAAGCATAAAGATAGCCAGAAAAGTAATAGAAAATTGTTTATGCGGCTGTCCTGATATGAAGTCAGATAAAAGGTTAAAAAAGAGAAAAGAAGAATTAATTGCTGATGCAAAATTGATCATAGATAAGATAAAAACACTGGGCAGAGATAAAAAAATCGAAGATCCTCTGGTCTCTCCGGTAGTAATCTCAAAAGCAATAAAATCAGGTATACTGGATGCTCCTCATTTATTCGGAGTCAGGGCAGCAAAGGGCGCGATAAAAACCATGTTTCTGGATGGCAAGAATATATCCGTGGATGAAGAAGGAAGGCCCATATCTGAAAAAGATAGATTGGACAGAATACAGGAAATTTTTGAAAATTAAACCTTTTTTTAAAACATTGTAGTATGATAAAATACTTACTTTATATATAAATCCTAGGGTTCGGTAAAAAAATGTTTGAAAATAAAAAAGATAGTCAAATTGTCAGGTTACCTTTCGGATTAAGGGATATATTTCCCTTTGAAATAGAAGAAAGAAACAGGATAAAAGAAATTATCGCGAGAGAGTTCAAATTATGGGGCTATGGTGAAGTTTATACGCCGGTAATCGAATATACAAAAAATATTTCAGTCGGAGTAGGTAAAAACTGGAAAGATAAGTTAATAAATTTTTTTGATGTCGACGGAAGTCCCGTATCCCTCAGAACCGATATGACTATACCGGTAGCAAGACTGACAGGAATGCGGATAAAAAGAAATCAGCTTCCGGTAAGATTTTGTTATTTTGCAGATTCTTTCAGGCAATCCGATATACAAAAAGGTGTAAGGAGAGTTTACAATCAGGCCGGCATCGAGTTCATAGGTTCTACCAATACCTTAATGTCAGATATAGAAATCCTTGTAATATTGATAAATATTTTGAATGAATTGAATTTGCGTGATTATAAAATAGGGTTGGGGCACATCGGATTTATAGAGGGATTGTTCGACTGGTTTGACCTGGACTTGAAAGACAGGGAACATATAAGGAAGAAAATTGTTGCGAAAGACTTTGTGGCACTGGAAAATTTTCTAAGCAAGAAAAATAAAAATAAAGCAGAGATTTTTTTGAAATTGATACAGCCCGAGAGCAGTATCGAGAAAATATACGATATGGTTTCTGGAATAAAGGAAAAAAAAGTGGCCCGCAGCCTTGACTATATAAAAGAAATATACGGTATATTAGAAGGACTTGGTTATGGAAGATGCATTGTAACCGATTTTAGTATCATAAGGGATTTTGATTATTATACAGGGATTTTATTCGAGGTCTATCAATCGAATATAACCGATATAATAGGCAGCGGTGGAAGATATGACGGACTGATTAAAAAATTCGGGTTGGATGTTCCTGCAACCGGATTTGCACTGGATATAGATTTAACACACAAAGCTGTTGATGAAATAGAACTCAAGGGAAAATCAAAGATATTGATAAAAGGTGTAAATAGTGATAATGCGGTGGAACTATTGGGATTTGCAGACAAATTACGGGATAGTGGTGTCATAGTAGAATTATCTTTTGAAGATATGACTGATTATGAAAGTTTTGCAAAAGAAAAAAATTGCGATTTGCTTGTTGAATTTAAAAAGAATTTAAAAAATGTGAATGTCAAAGATCTTAAAAATGACATGACGAAATTAAAAAAAGTTACGGAATTTTTGAAAGAGATGAAAAATGAAAAAAGGAATTAATATTGCAATCCCAAAAGGATATTTGTTTGATAAGTGTGTGGATATATTGAGCAGAGCAGGATTTGCAGTAAAATCTCTGGTAGAAAATAATAGAAAGCTTTCCGTATATTCAGGGGAGGATTCGATACAATATATAATATCCCGTCCCATGGACGTTCCGGTTTATGTGGAGTACGGCGCCTGTGATATTGGCCTTTCGGGTAAGGATATGCTAATGGAAAAGGAAAGCAAAGTATATGAATTGCTTGATCTTAAAAATGGAGAATGCAGGATAGTCCTTGCTACTCTAAAAGACAACCTGGAAAAAGTAAAAGAGAAGTACAGACATTTTGGTTCCATAAGGGTTGCAACAAGTTACCCCAATATTGCAAAAAAATATTTTGACAGTAAAGGGATGCAAGTAGAAATAATCAAACTTTACGGTTCCGTAGAGCTGGCGCCTGCCCTTGGAATTGCCGATGAGATACTTGATATAACAGCTACCGGTAAAACTCTGGAGGAGAATAATTTAACGGAAATGGAAGAAGTTTTTGTTTCGACTACAAGACTGATTGCAAATATTACAAGTTACAGGGTCAAATATGATTTAATAAGTAAATTTATGAATAAAATCAAAAATGTAATAAAATAAAAAAATGAAAAGAAAAACAAAAATAACCAGAAAGACCAAAGAAACCGATATCAAGCTTGAACTGGACCTGGATGGCAGAGGGAAATCCGATATTGAAACATCTATACCTTTTTTTAACCACGTACTGGATAGTTTTACCAGACATGGAAATTTTAATATGAAACTCAGGGCCTCAGGTGATCTGAAGGTGAGCGGTCATCATCTGATAGAGGACGTTGGCATTTGTCTTGGCAAAGCTATTTTTGACTGTTTAAAAAATAAGAGCGGGATAAAAAGATTTGGCTCCATTTTATTACCTATGGATGAAACGGAAATAACTATATCTATCGACATCGGCGGAAGAGCCTATCTTAGATACAATGTAGACATAGATTATGAAAAAATTGATGGGATGGAAACTATTATGGTAGAAGAGTTTTTTAGAGCTCTTGTCAGCAATAGCTTTATTAATCTTCATATAAATAAAAACACCGGGTTGAACTCCCATCATATAGTAGAAGCGATCTTCAAGGCTTTTGGTATAGTTCTGTATGATGCGACAAGACTATCAGGAGCGGGTACCATACCTTCGACCAAAGGTATTATATAAAAGCTGATATCGATTCAGAAAGTCAGTACTTATTTATAAATCAAGAAATAAAATACAGGTTAATGATGTAATGGAGCAAGAATGTATATCGCAATTATAGATTACAATATGGGAAATATCAGCAGCGTGGAAAATGCTTTTAAAATAGTTGGCGCCGATGTAAAGGTGACCTGTAATGCAAAAGACATAAACAATGCGGGAGCGCTGATACTTCCCGGCGTGGGGGCATACAGGGATGCATATAAGAATCTTGAAAGACTGGATATTGTAGAAACCATAAAAGAAAATATACAAAAGAAAATATTTCTTGGAATATGCCTGGGGATGCAGCTGCTCTTTGAATATAGCATGGAAAATGGCAGGAACACAGGTCTTGGCATATTAGAGGGTTCTGTAGAAAAAATACCTTCTGTCGTCAAAGTACCGCATATAGGATGGAACCAGTTAAATATATTAAAGAAAGAAAGTAAGATATTTAAAGGAATAGAGGAAGGAAAAAATTTTTATTTTGTTCATTCCTATTATGTGATTCCGCAAAATAAAAATATCATCAGCGGTACAGTTGATTACGGAGCAGATATGACAGCAGGTATCGAATATGAAAATATTTATGGATTCCAATTCCATCCTGAAAAAAGCAGTATGAGTGGTTTAAAGGTCCTGGAAAACTTTTGGAACATTGTTAAGAAAGGAAGATCGTGAGAATAATACCTGCAATAGACCTTATAGGTGGTGCGTGCGTAAGACTGACAAGGGGTAGTTTCGGAACTCTGAGAAAATATTTTGATGATCCAATAAAAGCTGCGGAAAAATGGAAGGAAGAAGGTGCAGATTGGCTGCATATAATCGATCTGGATGGTGCACGTACCGGAAAACAGCAAAATCTCAGGTGGGCACTTGAAATAAAACAAAAAATAGATATAAAAATACAGTATGGCGGTGGAATAAGGAATCGTGAGACAATACGGAATATTCTTGATGAAGGTATAGATAAGGTAATACTTGGAACCAGAGCTATAGAAGATGCGGATTTCCTTAAAGAGAGCGTCTCTCGTTATAAAAGTAGAGTTATAATCAGTCTTGATTATGGTTCCAATGGGATGGTTTTCAAAAACGGCTGGCAGAAAGAATCGGCCGTAAGTATTTTTGAATCAATAAAAAAAGTTGAACAGTCAGATGCAGATACAGTGATTGTTACCGATATATCAAGAGACGGAACAATGGAGGGAGTAAATATAAAATTTATTAAAAAAATTCTGGATAGTTCCGGTATAAGATTTATAATAGCCGGAGGTATTGGAAGGATCGAGGATATAATCAATTTAAAGGAAATCGAGAATATGGGTATCGAAGGTGTAATTATCGGTAAAGCATTATATGAAGGGAAAAATAAAATCAATTTAAGGGAGGCAATAAGGATCGGAGCTTAAAAAGATGATAACTAAAAGAATAATCCCGTGCCTGGACGTAGACAAAGGCAGGGTTGTAAAAGGGATTCATTTTATAGATATAAAGGATGCCGGTGATCCTGTGGAGCTTGCAGCTTTTTATGACAGGGAAGGCGCCGATGAAATAGTATTTCTGGATATAACGGCTTCTCATGAAAAAAGGGGTACAGTGGTCGATCTTGCCAGCAAGACTGCCAAAAAAGTGTTTATACCATATACTATAGGAGGTGGTATAAGTAAAATAGAGCATATACGTGAGATATTAAAAAAAGGCGCCGATAAGATCTCTATAAATACGGCCGCAATAAAGGACCCTTCTCTGATAAGCGAGGCAGCAAAAGTCTTTGGAAGCCAGTGTATAGTGATTGCCATAGATGCAAAGAAGAGGGATAAAAATTTCTGGGAGGTATTTATAAATGGAGGGAGGACCCCCACAGGTATGGATGTATTCGAATGGGCAAAAAAAGTAGAAGAACTGGGCGCCGGCGAGATTCTTCTTACAAGCATGGATAGGGATGGGACAAAAGATGGTTATGATATCGAACTTACAGGAGGGGTCACTTCTATAGTGAATATCCCGGTTATAGCTTCGGGAGGCGCAGGAAAACTGGAACATTTAAGGGACGTAATCAAATATGCAGGTGCCGATGCAGTTCTTGTTGCATCTATATTCCATTACCGCCAGAATACTATAAGGGAGGCAAAGGAATATTTAAGATCCGAAGGGATAAATGTAAGGATTTGAGTAAAATTATCAAAATAAAAGGATCACTAATATTATGAGAAAAAATAATAAAACTGATAAAGAAGATAACAATAAGATTGGTCTGATTCCGGCCGTTATCCAGGATTACGAGACCGGTGAGGTGCTCATGCTTGCATATATGAGTAAAGAGTCTCTGGAAAAAAGTCTTGATACCGGAAATACATGGTTCTGGAGCAGGACCAGAAAAAGTTTATGGAAAAAAGGGGAATCCTCCGGGAACATACAGAAAATAAAAAGCATAAAATATGATTGTTATGGGAACTCACTGCTTATCAGTGTGGAACAGGTGGGAAATGCATGCCACACAGGAAATAAAAGCTGCTTTTACAGGAAGCTTGAAGACACCGGAAAGGACCTGGATTTTAGTAAATATTTCAAGGAGAATACAAAAGAAAATATACTGGTCGAGCTATATAATGTCATCGAAGGAAGAATAAAAAATAAAATCTCTGATTCATATACATATTCGCTCCATAAAAAAGGGCTGGATGAAATAATAAAGAAATTCGGAGAAGAAAGTATGGAGGTTATCCTGTCTTCGAAACACCAGGGTAAAAAAGATATGATAAATGAGATATCGGACATGATTTATCATTTGTTGGTACTTATGGTTGAAAAAAAGATTACTCTCGAAGAAGTGTTTAACGAATTAAAAAGCAGAAGAAAGTAAAGGAGTAAGCGCTGTGGATGAAAAAAGAAGAATTGCAGTTTTGACGAGCGGCGGAGATGCAAGTGGAATGAATGCCGTTATAAGAACTGTCACCAGATATGCGATATATCGCAATTTGGATGTCTATGGTTTTTATGAAGGATATGAAGGGCTTATTTCTAACGATTTTACGGTAATGGATCTCAACTCGGTAGGCGGGATTATCGATAGAGGGGGTACTTTTCTTTATTCTGCGAGATCGGAAGAATTTAAATGCAGGGAAGGGCAGGAAAAGGCTATCGCCAATCTGAAAAAAAATAAAATAGAAGGACTGATTGTTGTCGGTGGAGATGGTTCATTCAAAGGAGCCCATGAACTTCACAAGCAGGGGGTCCAGGTTATCGGAATTCCCGCTACCATAGATAACGATATTGCGGGAACCGACTACAGCATAGGGTTCGATACGGCGCTTAATGTAATAATAGACATTATATCTAAAATAAGGGACACTGCATCTTCACATGAAAGAATTTTTGTGGTAGAGGTAATGGGAAGGGAATCTGGAATGATAGCGGTAAACACAGGGCTTGCCTGCGGAGCTGATTATATATTGATTCCTGAAATAGAGGTCGATCTTGTAAAAATTGCAAAAGATATAAAAAACCATAGAGTCGGCAAGAGACACACCCTGATAATAGTGTCCGAGGGGGTATGCGGTGCGGGCGATGTTGCTTCCTCTATAAAATTACTTGTGGGACATGAAGTAAGAGTATCGGTACTCGGACATATCCAGAGGGGAGGTTCTCCCTCTGCGATGGATAGAATACTGGCGGCAGAATTTGGGAAAAAAGCCGTGGATCTTTTGCTGGAAGGTGAGAGCGACTGTATGGTAGGTATAAAAAGCATGAAAATAGAAACATCTAAATTTGAAGAGATCTTTGAAATAAAAAAGGGTATAGACGACCAGTTATATAAGCTTGCCCACATACTGGCCCTATGATAAAGATTTTTGTGGTGCCGAAGGTCGGGGTCGAACCGACACGAACCTCGCGGTTCACTGGATTTTGAGTCCAGCGCGTCTGCCAGTTCCGCCACTTCGGCGCTTTAAGAATAATACAATTTTAGTGGATTATTATCAAGAAGTGCACTAAAAATTAACACGATACATAGATTTTTCTTACTAAAAAAACAGCAGGAATTTATTTTTTTAAGATGTTAGCTAAAAATCAAAACCGGACTATTTAAAAATCAAAACCGGACTTGTCAAGACCCAATTGTTCTTTGATAAATTAATAATATTTCAAGGTAAGTTTGTCTGTTAAAATTTTGCTCTTA
>Ga0163209_1000093_pt1 | contig 34876 bp, 14 predicted proteins | sample Kivu_160m_FD_113538 | JGI IMG/M metagenome (GOLD analysis project Ga0163209, IMG submission 113538) | Freshwater microbial communities from Lake Kivu, Western Province, Rwanda to study Microbial Dark Matter (Phase II) - Kivu_160m | ecosystem: Environmental > Aquatic > Freshwater > Lake ...
GAGGCGAGGCATGCCTCGCCTCAACAGGCTTACAGGAGAAGGGCTTGAGAATCATTACGGAGTTTGGGCGTTGGGTGTATGTCAATAGCGGGTTTACCGTAAGCCGGATTGAATATGTAAAACAGGATCCGGGTATCAAGACAGCCATGATCCATGCCGGTGCGGATCTGTTTGTGCGTGAATGTCTGAGTCCATCAAACTGGCACCATGAATACAGTGTGCTTGATTCCCATGGTCAGTTGAAAACAGGAAAGGATGATACATGCTACAACCTGGCCGGGCCCCTCTGTTTTTCCGGAGACATCGTGGCCAAGAATGTCACCCTTCCTGAGGTTGAGCCCGGAGATCTCCTTGTCGTCCATGATACCGGAGGCTATACCTTTTCGATGTGGTCTCGTTACAACAGCCGGCAAACTCCCAGGATCCTCGGTTGGCAGGATGGGAAACTCAGCATACTGAAGGAGAGAGAAAACCTGGATGATCTGATCAGGTTCTGGGGATAGACAAGCGGACAAGCGGACAGGAGAAATAACGAAAAGCGAATAGCTAATAGCTAATAGCTAATAGCTAATAGCTAATAGCGAAAAGCCAACATATATAAATTGTTGTGTGACTTTTGCGTAATTGACTTTTTTCATGTAGGTTTGTCAAAAAGTTAAAGCCATCAAAGTAGTCGTATTGGGAGCGGGCATCTCGGGACATACCGCGGCTGCCTTCCTCAGGAAAAAACTGGGCAAACAACACGAGGTAATCGTCGTCTCCCCCAGTCAATATTATCAGTGGATCCCCTCCAATGTCTGGGTTGGAGTGGGCCGCATGACGGCCGATCAGGTTCGGTTCAAACTTGAAAAGGTTTACCGTCGCTGGGGGATCGTGTTCAAGCAGGCCAAAGCCATCGAGATCCATCCTGAGGGAGACGGCTCCCCTGATGGTCCTTTCGTGGTGATCGAATTCACATCGGAGGCAAACCGGGGGGAAACCGAAAGGGTTCATTATGACTACCTGGTGAATGCCACCGGCCCGAAACTGAATTTCGGAGCGACAGAGGGGCTCGGTCCCGGCCACCACACCCACTCGATCTGTTCCTACGATCATGCCACGGAGGCCTGGGAAGGGCTGCAACGGGTGATCGAGGCCATGCAACAGGGGAAGCCGCAGAAACTTCTCATTGGAACCGGCCATCCGGGAGCCACCTGTCAGGGTGCGGCTTTTGAATACACCCTCAACATCGCCTTTGAGCTGAAACGCAGGAACCTGTCGAAAATGGCCGACATCACCTGGATCTCCAATGAATATGAAGTGGGAGATTTCGGAATGGGAGGCGCATTCGTTAAACGGGGAGGGTACATCACATCTACCCGGGTGTTTACTGAATCGGTATTTACCGAGAACAACATCAGATGGATCAAGCAGGCAGGTGTGACCAGGGTTGAACCCGGTTTGGTGCACTATGAAACGCTCGACGGGGCCTCCCATACTGAGGCCTTTGATTTCGCCATGCTGATCCCTGCCTTTTCCGGACATGAGATCCGTGCCTTCAGCCGGTCGGGAGAAGAGATCACCACCAAACTTTTTGCCCCAAACAAGTTCATGAAGGTGGACGCCGATTACACGACGAAATCGTTTGAACAATGGCGGGTGGCCGATTGGCCGCAAACCTACCAGAACCCGGATTATCCCAATATTTATGCCGTTGGGATTGCATTCGCCCCGCCTCATCCGATCTCAAAACCGATGAAAAGCGCCAGCGGGCTGGTGATCTCACCGACGCCTCCCAGAACCGGGATGCCATCGGGAGTCATCGGAAAAGTCATTGCCCAAAACATCGCCTACCAGATCCGGACAGGTAAAAAAGACCATCCGCATACCGCCAGCATGGGACGGATGGGAGCTGCCTGCATCATTTCGGCCGGTTTCAGCCTGACCAAAGGGTCGGGGGCCACCATGACCGTTTCGCCGGTGGTACCCGACTGGGAACGCTATCCTGACTGGGGACGGAACATCCGGGCCACCGTCGGGGAGATCGGGCTGGCCGGACACTGGATCAAGCTCTTCTTGCACTATATGTTCCTGCACAAAGCGAAAGGATATCCGTTTTGGTGGATGATTCCCGAATAAACCCAACACACACTCCTATGGAAGGGAAATTATACAGCGTAAACAAAGATGAATTCTACCCGCCGGTGCCTACAAAGACAACCCTTTTCTGGCGACGCAATATCATCCTGCAGATCTTTCACTTCTTCCGCCTGAACCTGAAAATCATGCGGATCGTGGTGAAAGGCCATTCGTAGCCTATTGAGGCGAGGCATGCCTCGCCTCTACTTGTCCGCTTGTCCGCCTGTCCGCTTGAAAAAGCTTGTCCGCTTGTCCGCTTTTTAATATCTTTACTCCCAAAATAGACACCAATGATCATCGTGACCGGTGCCGCCGGATTTATCGGAAGTTGCCTTGTCGGGAAACTGAACAATCAAGGGATCAGGGAAATCGGCATCGTGGATGATTTTTCGCATCCTGAGAAAGCGAAGAATACCGGCAACAAAGCTTTCCGGTCTTCAGTTGACCGACATGAATTTGTTGGCTGGTTCAGGGAAAACCAATCCGCCATCGAGTTTGTTTATCATATCGGCGCCCGGACCGATACCACTGAGTTTGACATGGCTGTCTTCGACGAGCTCAACCTGAACTACTCCAAAGAGGTCTGGAAGCTCTGCACCGAGTTTCAGATCCCGCTCGTATATGCATCATCAGCAGCCACATACGGAGACGGTTCTCTCGGCTACCTGGATAATCATCAGCTGATCCCTTACCTCCGCCCTCTCAATCCTTACGGCATCTCCAAGAATGAATTTGACAAATGGGTGTTGGCCCAAACCGACACGCCGCCCTCCTGGTTCGGGTTGAAATTCTTCAATGTCTATGGTCCCAATGAGTATCACAAGGGAAGAATGGCTTCCGTGGTGTTCCATGCATTCAACCAGATAAGGGATACGGGAACTGTGAAACTTTTCAGGTCGCATAGGCCGGATTACGAAGATGGAGAACAATTGAGGGATTTTATTTACGTGAAGGATGTAGTCAATGTCCTGCTCTTCCTGCTTCATCATCCAACAAACTCGGGCATCTACAACCTGGGAACGGGGAAAGCCAGGACCTTCCTGGATCTTGTCAACGCGGTGTTCAGCTCGCTGGATAAAACACCTGAGATCCACTTCATTGATACGCCTGCCGATATCCGGGATAAATACCAGTATTTCACTGAAGCTAATATGCATAAGCTCCGTTCAATCGGATATGCCAAACCATTTACCTCACTGGAAGATGGAATCAGGGAATATGTTCAGGATTATCTCATTGAGGGAAGCTGTTATTAATTCATTTCATGATGATGAAGATTTTGATCGTAGAGGACGAACCCAAGGTGATGGCATTCCTGAAACAAGGTTTGGAGGAGTTCGGGTATGAGGTGATGATTGCCGTGGATGGCAAACAGGGAAAGGAGATGATTGGGAACCAGCAATATGACCTGTATTTGCTGGACGTTTTATTGCCCTTTTTCGACGGACATCATCTCTGTAAACTGATCAAAGAGAACTACCCCACAGCCCCGGTTATCATGATCACTGCTTTGGGATCACTCCAAAGTAAACTGAATGGATTTGATGCAGGTGCCGATGATTATATCGTAAAACCCTTTGAATTCAAGGAGCTCGTAGCTCGGATCAAAGCACTGACCAAACGGTCAGGAACAACGGAAAAAAAATCACTGACCGTATTGACGGCCTATGATCTTGAACTCGATCTGGATAAAAAAGCAGCCTACCGTAACGGGAGGGAAATTCTTTTATCAGCCAAAGAGTTTGCCCTGCTTGAATACCTGATGCGCAACCGTGGCCGCGTTCTTTCCCGCCCTGAGATCGCGGAGAAAATCTGGGAGATCACCTTCGACACCGGAACCAATGTGGTTGATGTATACATCAACCTGCTCAGGAAAAAGATCGATAAGGATGCTGATGTCAAGCTGATCCAGACCCGTATCGGCCACGGCTACTTTTTAGAAAAAGATTAATGGAGATCAGAAAAAGACTCACGTTGCAGTTTACGGTGATCGTTGCCGTGATCCTTTTCTGTGCTGAGTTTTCCGTTTATATATTTTCCGAACTCAGGTGGAGGGAGGATTTTTACACCAGGCTGCAGAATAAGGCGATGGCCGTTACAAAACTGCTCCTTGACGTGGAGGGGGTCAATGCGGATATCCTGAGACTCATCGAGAAAAACAACCTCTCGACGATGCCATTTGAGGAGATCCACATCTTTGATAAAAGTAACGAGGAGGTCTTCTCAAGCAGGGACAGCGCCCGTCTGGTCATCGCACCTTCAGTAATTGCTCACATCCGGGGGATCGGCGAGTATGAATACCAGCAGGATGAATATACCATGGTGGGGTTTCCTTATCATAGCGGCACCGGACAGATCGTGGTGGTTGCCGGGGCAATCGATATTTATGGGCTGAGAAAACTGGCCAATCTCAGGAATATTCTGATCATCGTTTTCCTGATCTCCCTGATTATTCTTTACATCTCCGGAAGGATTTATGCAAACAGGGCGTTAAGGCCTATATTGAAAGTAATCGATGAGGTGCCTGCCATCACCGAGAGCACACTGCATCTCCGGGTAAATGAAGGAAACGGGCGGGATGAGGTGGCTCGTCTGGCCAAAACATTCAATAAAATGTTAGCCAGGCTGGAGAATGCGTTCAAGGTCCAGCAAACCTTCATTGCCAATGCATCCCATGAGATCAGGACCCCCCTTGCGCACATTTCTGGCCAGCTCGAGGTCTCGCTTCTGAAGGAGCGTTCCAAGGAGGAATACATCAGGATCATCCGGTCGGTCCTTAACGACATCATCAGCCTTGGAAATACAGCAAATCGCCTCCTTCTTTTAACTTTGACCAACGCCGATTCCTATCATGTACCCATGGCGCCGATCAGGATTGATGATCAGCTCTGGGAAGCCAAGGCTGAGCTTCAGAAAACACATCCCGATTTTAAGATCCAGATTCGCTTTAAAGGCAATTTTGAGATTGACCACTATCTCACTACCGTAGGGAACGATCAGTTGCTCCGCATCGTGTTCCTGAACCTGATGGAAAACGGGTGCAAGTATTCACCGGATCATCAGATTGAAGTGGTCATAGAGCAGGTTGATTCCATGATCCGGATCCATTTCAAAGACAAGGGAATCGGTATTCCCAGGGAGGAACAGGAGTTGGTGTACGAGCCTTTTTACAGGGCGAAAAATGTGCATAAACAACAGGGCAGTGGCTTGGGGCTGTCGCTGGTAAAACAGATCATGATGCTGCATGGCCAGTCCATCTCCCTGGTTTCTGAACCAGAAAAAGGCACCGAGTTCATCCTTCATTTTTCGACAACCCAGGGGTAGCCTCCCGGATTCACACATGTATCTTTATTATATTTTAATGAGGGTTTAACCCTTTTTTAATTTGGATTTCACCCGCCTTTAATGGGGCTGGAATAATTTTATTTCCCTAACTCATCAGCCCATCCACTCTTGAAACCGCAGGACAATAAAGTAAGGTCATATGCCGGTTATGCCATTGCCCTCTTCTTTATCCTCATTTCCATCTATCTCTATTCAAGAAATCTGATCCTGAAAAGCAGCCTCGATGTAATCCGAATGGATTACGAGACCCTTTTGTCTGACAAACTGCAACTTGAACGCTCCTATTACCGGTTGAAAGAGGAACGCAGAGTGGATACCGCTTCCTCCCCTTTCCTCTCCTCCTCCCAGTTCATCGACTCCCTAAAGGCAATGAAAAAGGAACAGGAACGGGAGATTGCCCGACTTTACAGGGAGATTGAGAAGCTTCGCAGGCAAATATCCCATGATCAGAAAATTAACCAACATCAATAAACGAATGTTTCATTCAAAACCAATGTCATGAAAAAATCACTACTCATTACGCTGGCTATGATGGTCGCAGGATTGTCATTTGGTCAGCTCACCGGGAATAAGGCCATTCCGGGAACACCACCAACCGGTTATGCGACCATTGCCGCTGCCGTGGCCGACCTGAATACACAGGGTGTAGGCACCGGTGGTGTAACATTCAATGTAGCCGCCGGGTATACGGAGAATATTACGGCTCCTCTGCAAATCACGGCTACCGGGACAGCAGCCAATCCGATCGTGTTCCAGAAAAGCGGCGCCGGGGGAAACCCGGTCGTCACACGGACGGATGCCGGTTCAAGCACCACCTCCACATTCGGAGGCCTGGGGGATGCGATTGTCAGGCTTGATGGCACCGACTATATCACCTTTGACGCCATCAATGTCACCGCTACCAATTCGACAATCGAGTACGGGTACTTGACCTACAAACCCAACGGCACAGATGGATGCCAGAATGTAACAGTTAAAAATACTACCATCACGATGAACAAGGCTGGGGTGTATGTGATCGGGATCTACATGAGCAACGGGCCGACACTGGTCTCCTCGGCGACAGGAGTCACCGTCACAGCTGCCAGCGGAACGAATGCCAATAATCAGTTTTACGGGAATACGCTCACCAATGTATATCACGGGATCTGCCTGTATGGCTATGCCGCCTCTTCCCCCTATGATCTGTATGACCAGAACAACAGCGTCGGTATAGCAGCCAGCGGGAATACCTTCACCAATTTTGCCGGAGGATCATCCACCGCCTATGTAATTTACAATATTTACCAAAATGGTCTGTCTGTGATGAATAACAGTATAAACGGAGGGACAGGACAAACCGGCGCACTCTATGGGATCTACGGGAGTACCGCCACCAACGCAAATGCCGATTTCTCCGGAAATACCATCACCCTGGTCAGCGCCGGAACAACTGGTTATATGTATGGGATCTATAACTCGGGGATCGGCACGTCAGGGACCAACAACACCTTGAATATATACAACAACACGGTTCAAAACTGTACGTATCCAACGGCTACCAGCGCCTATTTCTATGGGATCTATAATGCAGCGACTGCCTTTAATATTAATATGTACGGGAATACCGTAAACAACAATGTCCTTGCCGGTAGTGCTTACAACTACCTATTTTATACCACCACAGGAGCATCCACCACTGCGAATGTCTACAATAATACTATATCAAATAACAGCCGCACCGGAAACAGTAGCACTTGTTATCAATACGGCATGTACCTGGTGGGAAGCGGAAGCTATTCCATCCACGATAACAGTGTTTTCGGGAACACATTGTCAGGACTTACATCGGTGTCCGGCTATAATCACGGCATCTACTGCTCTAACTCAGCCATCTCACAAACAGTTTACAATAATACCGTTCATGATCAAACAATCACCTCCTCATACACCTCTGGATCAGGTATGTACGGAATTTATTCCTACCCGGGCAGTGCAGGCGTCAATACGAATGCCATTTACAATAATAATATCTACAACCTGACCATCAGCAATACCTCTTCAGGCTATGGTTACATTTACGGCATATATGGATACTACATGGGGCAAAACTACTCCAACACTGTCTATAATCTAACAGTCAACAGCGCCACAGGTTATGGTTACAGTTACGGTTTTTATGTTGGAGGAGCGGGTACCTTCAGCGTTTATAAAAATAAACTGTACGGTGTCAGCATGGCCGGTGCATCCGGTTACTTCTACGGCATGTATGTCACCGGGGTCACCACTGCAAATATTTACAATAACTATATCTACGACCTCAAAGCGCTGGGATCGACCAGCCTTACAGCCAATAGTGCGATCTATATCAGCAGTGGCACAACGGTAAATCTCTCCTACAATACCGTCTACCTGAATGCCTCAAGCACCTCTGCCACAACATTCAGTACCAGTGCATTGTATGTATATAGCACTACTCCGGCAGTAACCTGTAGAAACAACATTTTTGTCAATACCTCGACCCCGGGGCCCACGGGTGGATTTGCCGCTGCGTTCAGATATACAGCAGCCCCTTCGACCAGTTCCTATACAACAGCTTCAAACAATAACCTGTTCTATGCCGGTACCCCTGCTGCCAACAAATTAATTTACGGGGAGGGACAATTGACAACCCCCTCCAATCCACAGCAAACCCTGGACGCCTATAAAACCTATATCGGAAACGGCCGGGATGCCTCTTCTGTGACAGAAAACCCACCCTTTATCAATGTAGCAACGCTCCCATATGATCTCCATCTTTCCACATCGACTGCGACCCAGTGTGAAAGCGGAGGATCCATTATTTCATCTCCTATTTCCATCACTACCGATTATGACGACCAGGCCCGCTATCCCAATCCGGGATACCCTGACAATGTGCTCTCCCCGGCCACCGCTCCGGATATCGGGGCAGATGAGTTTGCCGGATTGTTCCTGGATGTCAACCCACCGACTATTTCTTTCACCCCGTTGATGAATACATCGTCAACAACTGCCCGAACCCTGACCACTACCATCACTGACCCGTCCGGAGTTCCGACTTCAGGAATAGGTCTTCCGAGGCTCTACTATAAAATCAACGCAGGTGCATGGCAAAATGTCGTTGCCGCACCTCCAGTTGGGAACCAATACCAGTTTACTTTCGGAGGGGGAGTGGTGCTTGGAGATGTCATCTCCTATTATATCGTGGCACAGGATAATTACACCCCAATCAATGTTGGGTCAAATCCTTCTGCCGGAGCCAGTGGCTTTACGGCCAACCCACCAGCCTGTACCACCCCTCCCACTACACCCTATACATACACCATTGTCGGGACCATCTGTGGAACCTTTAATGTTGGGGCAGGCCAGACCTATACGACCTTAACGGCCGCTATTGCCGACTTGAACAACAAGGAGATGACCTGTCCGGTCACCTTCCTTCTCACCGACGCTTCCTATACCGCTGCGGAAACCTTCCCCATCGTGATCAACGCCAATCCGGGATCCAGCACGACCAATATTCTGACGATCAAGCCTGCTACCGGAGTCACCGCAACGATCAGTGGTGCTGCCAGTGCCAGTGCACTGATCCGGGTACTCAATCCAAACACCGTCATCGATGGCTCCAATTCGGTTGGAGGAACATCTAAAGACCTTACCATCTCCAATACGAGCACGACCACACCTCAGGTGATTTTTGCAGGTTCCACCGGGACTGTAACGATGACAGGACTCACCATTAAAAATAACGTGCTGATCAATGGGATCAATTCCTCCTCAGCACTCGTCCTGACCTCCTCAGATGGTAGCGCCGGCTATTTCAATGACGTGACGATCCAAAACAACGATATCCAGCTTGCATACATTGGTATCTATTTCATGTCGGCCGTCGCTTCCGGGAATGGAAGCGGTCTTCTGATCACGGGCAACACGCTGTCAAGCACCGTCAATCCGATCCGGCTATGCGCCATCTATGTGCAGGGCGCTGACGGAGCTACCGTTACCAATAACACCATTGGGAACATGCCCAATACGGTTGACGCTTCCAACCTGACCGGGATCTGGTTCGCCACAGGTACGACCAACAGCACTATCTCAGGCAATACGATCAGTACTATGAGCGGTACGTCAACGGGACCGAGAGGGATTGCTATCTCCTCTGCCGTGTCTAACGCAAATGTCATGGTTGAAGGGAACACCATCACCGATCTTTCTACTTCAAGTAGTGTAATCCCATATGGGATCTATGTTTTCAGCACCACCACCGGGGTGACGGTAAAGAACAACAAGGTCGGTACCCTTCTGAACAGCAATACGGGCGGGTATGGTGCCAGGGGAATCTATGTGGTCACCAACATCGCTGCCAGCAATATCGACCTGATCAACAATGCTGTGTACGATATCAAGTGTACCAGCGACGCCTCCCTGACCTACTGGTGCATCGGGATCGGAATGGAAGGGACCACCGGCGGAGTCAATGTCTACCACAACTCGGTCAACCTCTCCGGAACCTATGCCGGATATTCTTCCGCCACTATTGCCACTGCACTCTATATCGGAACCTCTGCCACCAACATCGATGTGCGCGACAACATCCTTGTGAATACCTACGACAACACCGGCAGCACAACCGATAAAGCCTATGCCATCTATTGCGGGACCACCAACGCAGCGTTCACCAATATCAATTACAATGACTACTTTGTATCGGGAACTCCCGGCATCCTGGGATACCTCGGGGCCGATCAAACCACCCTGGCGGCCTGGCAAACGGCTACCACACAGGACGGAGCCTCGCAGAACATGGATCCTACCTTTGTGTCTTCCACCGATCTGCACCCAACCAATCTTTCGCTGGATCACCTTGGGTACTATCTGACCACCGTTCCAACAGATATCACCGGAGCGTTGCGGACCAACCCTCCGGATATGGGGGCCTATGAATTCGGGACCAATCCAGCTGTCGTAACAACCGCTGCCTCCTCCATCATGGCATATACCGCTACGCTGAACGGAACGATCAATGCCAACTCCTATATCGTTAGCAGTTATTTTGATTATGGATTGACAACAAGCTACGGTACCTCCATAGCCGGGGTACCTGCTTCGGTGACCGGTACTACTACTCCGATCAGTTTGGCCATCTCCGGGCTGACGGCCAGTACAACTTACAACTACAGGGCACGTGGAGTTACCTCGACCGGGGTGACGGTTTATGGAAACAACATGACCTTTACCACGACAGGCCCCCCACCGACCGTTGTGACTACCGCCGCCTCTTCCATAACCACAGCCGGAGCCACGCTGAACGGAACAGTGAATGCCAATGGCTCTTCCTCAACGGTGACATTTGAATATGGTCCGACCATTACCTACGGGTCGACAGTTACAGCCACCCAATCACCGGTCGGAGGATCTACGGTAACACCTGTCAGCGCCCCTATCACAGGGCTGGCTCCCAACACCCAGTACCATTTCAGGGTAAAAGGGGTCAATGCCGGGGGAACCTCCAACGGTAACGACATGACCTTTACCACTGCTGCCGCGCCACCCATTGTTGTAACCAATGCTGCGACCAACATCGGGACCACCACCGCAACACTCAACGGAACCGTAACCGCTCAGAACGCATCTACGACGGTGACCTTCCAGTGGGGTCTATCTCCATCTTTCGGAAATGTGGCGACGGCTACTCCAAGCCCTGTTACCGGTAATACAGCCACAGCTGTCTCTGCCAATATTACCGGATTAACGCCAAATACACTCTATTACTTCCGGTGCGTCGGAGTCAACGCAGGGGGGACAACCAATGGAACCACTCTTTCATTCCTCGCCGGGTGTCCGCCGATACCACAAGCCGGAACGATCACTGGCCCTACATCGGTTTGCGCCAACAGTACCGGGAATGTTTACAGCATCACAGCACTGACCAATGCAACTGGATATACCTGGAGCGTTCCAGCGGGAGCTACGATCACTTCAGGAGCCAACACGACCAGCATTACCGTTACTTTTGGAACGACCTCCGGAAATGTATCGGTCTATGGAACAAGCGCCTGTACCTCCGGTGCTCCAAATAGCCTGGCTGTGACCGTGAATGCGTTACCGACGCCAACGATTACAGGGCCTTCGACCGCATGCACCAATACTGCAGGGAATATCTATACCACCCAGGCAGGAATGTCCAACTATGTATGGACAGTCTCTGCAGGCGGGACTATCACCGCCGGTTCCACCAGTAACGCGATAACGGTGACATGGAATACAGCAGGCGCGCAAAGTGTTACGGTCAATTATACCAACGCGAATGGATGTACGGCTGCCACTCCCACCTCCTATCCTGTGACCGTGAATGCCCGTCCGACGCCAACACTGACCGGACCAAACAATGTATGTGCCACCACGACTGGAAACGTTTATACCACCCAGAGCGGAATGACAAATTACGCCTGGACGGTTTCGGCCGGAGGGACGGTTACCGCAGGAGGAACCTCCACCAGCAATACGGTGACCGTGACCTGGAACACCGCTGGAGCACAAACCGTAACGGTCAACTACGCCAACGCCAGCGGTTGTACCTCAACCAGCCCGACAACCTACGCCGTAACCGTGAATGCCCTGCCCTCGCCGTCGATCAATGGGGATTATTACCCCTGCGTTGGGACCCAGTATGTGGATTACTATACCGAAGGAGGGATGAGCAACTACCAGTGGACTGTCTCTGCCGGCGGATCCATCTATTCCGGCCAGGGGACAAGCCACCTGCGTGTGATCTGGAACACTTCCGGGGCACAATCGCTGAGCATCAACTATATTAATGCATCCGGTTGTACCCTTGCAGTTCCCTATTCGGCTGATATCTTTGTCAGCCCGGTACCGGGAGTAGCCGGAACAATCACCGGAACAGCCACCGTTTGCGCCGGACAACAGGGAGTTGCCTACTCCACTACACCGGTGATGAACGCAACCAGTTATACCTGGACCCTACCGGCCGGTGCCACCATCGCCAGCGGTACGGGGACAAACTCGATCACGGTCAACTTTGGAACCAATGCCTCCTCCGGGAGTATCACGGTAGCAGGCACCAATGATTGCGGAAGCGGAACGCCATCAGCTCCTTTTGCGGTAACGGTGAATCCTTTGCCAGCCGGTGCGGGAACCATCAGCGGGCCGACACCCGTGTGCCAGGGTGAAACCGGTGTGGTCTACAGTGTTGCCACCATCGCCAATGCCACCGGCTATGCCTGGACATTGCCGGCCGGAGCCACCATCACGGCAGGGAACAACACCAAGCAGATCACTGTCAGTTTCAGTGCTTCGGCCTCATCGGGCGTTATCACCGTCCACGGAACCAACGCCTGCGGCAGTGGCGAATCATCCCCCGACTTCGATGTGACCGTCAACCCGGTGCCACCGACCCCGGTGATCACCGAAAGCGGCGGAATCCTGACCAGCAGCGCTCCTTCAGGAAACCAGTGGTACTTCAATGATGTTCTGATACCAGGAGCGACCGGCCAGACCTATGAAGCTACGGAAAGCGGAGATTATTTTGTCATTGTGACAATCAACAGCTGCAGCTCAGAACCATCCAACATCATCAATGTCGTCATCAGCGGAATCAGTCATCACAGCGGAACCAGCATCAACGTCTTCCCGGTTCCCAATGAAGGGATGTTCACCGTAATAGGCACCTGGATCATGGATGAACCGATCACGCTGGAAGTGTACAATTATCTTGGTGTGAAGATCTTCGACATGGGGATCCTTCCTCTCCAGGGAAAGATTGAACAAACCGTGGATCTCAGGCCGGCACCCAACGGAGTGTACACGGTCATCCTGAGAACGTCCGACAACAGGGTGATCAGGAGGATCCTGGTGAACAAGTAGAGGCGAGGCTTGCCTCGCCTCAACAGGCGGACAGGCGGACAGGCGGACAGGCGGACAAGTGATCTACATAATGCCTACTGCCTACTGAGCACTAAGCACTAAGCACTAAGCACTGAGCACTGAGCATTGAAAAAAGCCCCGGAGTAATTCCGGGGCTTTTTTTATCATTTCCCAAGGATTTAGTTTATTCAAATATTTTTTATATTTGTATATTAGTGGATCTTTTTTATCCAACGAAGCAATTTACATCTAACAGGCCTGCCTTCCATAAACTTCATCAGATCCCTCCAGGCCGTTTTATTGTTTTGATTTTATAATTTATCTCTGTTAATCAATCATTTAAAACAAAACCATGATGAAAAAAATCTATCTCTTTTTTCTAATGATGCTTGTCACAGGATTTTCCTTTGGACAACTTTCTGAGGTTCCCTATGATGACGGCACCTCTCCGGACGATCAAACCAATGTCACCGGAAAAGATATGCGAGGGCCCTATGCTCCTACGGTTACTCCCGATTATTACAATTACGACACCGAAGGAAATGGCGGCAACTCATTTCCATGGAACAGGGCGGTAGGCAAAGAGGTCCAGGTGCTTATCCTTGCCGGAGAACTGAATCAGCCTACCTCTGCCCCGGCCGGAACCATCACCGCACTTGCCTTCCGGCTCAGGGCCGGAGCTCCCATCAGCGGGTGGACATACAGTGATCTTACTATAAAACTTGGCCAGTCCAGTATCACTACCCTGCCCACAGGAGCTTTCTACACCGGTACACTGACGACGGTCTATTACCGAGCATCGGTTACATTGAACGGGACAGCAGCCGACTGGATGTTCATCACACTGGACTCCCCTTTTGCCTATGATCCGACGCAAAGCCTGATTGTCGATGTGGGGCAGTGCGGCATTACCGGGACAGTATCCGGCTACAGCTCCTGTTATACGAACACCTCCGGAAGCAACCGGAGAAATTACTCTACTGACGGATGTCCTTTTTCCTATTCCGGTGTCAGCCAATATGTCTACCACATTGGCGTGACGATGAGTACAGTACAACCTCCCACTGTAACAACGACAGCAGCTTCCTCCATCACCTCGACAGGTGCCACCCTGAACGGAACAGTGAATGCCAACGGGGGTTCCACTACGGTGACCTTTCAGTATGGCCCCACAACCGGCTACGGTTCCACGATCACAGCGGCACAATCACCCGTGACCGGGAATATCACAACTCCCGTCAACGCAGCGGTAACCGGCCTCGCTCCGAATACACTTTATCATTACCGCTGTGTGGGTGTCAATTCAGCGGGCACCACATACGGAAATGATATAACCTTTACTACTTCGGCAGCTCCACCGATTGTAGTAACCCAGGATGCAGCCCCCATAGGCCTTACCACAGCGACCCTGAACGGAACCGTCACAGCCCAGAATTCTTCTACCACCGTAACATTCCAATGGGGCCCAACCCCTTCGTTCGGCAATGTAGCCAATGCGACACCTGGCACGGTCACAGGGAATACACCGACCGCGGTACATGCCGACCTTACCGGATTGACTCAAACGATGATGTATTATTATCGCTGTGTTGGCGTCAATGCCGGCGGGACTACCTACGGAGCAACCCTCTCCTTCGTTGCCGGATGTCCCCAGATCCCACCCGCAGGTCCCATTACCGGACCTACCGCTGTTTGTGCATATAGCGCCGGTAATGTTTACAGTATCGCTCCGCTGATCAATGCCACAGGATACGAATGGAGCGTTCCGACTGGCGCAGCGATCACGGCAGGAGCCAATACCACAAGCATCACAGTGACCTTTGGAACAGCATCAGGCAATGTCAGTGTCTATGGAACGAGTACCTGCGCTACCGGAGCTCCGAACAGTGTAGCTGTCACCGTGAACCCTGTTCCTGATCCTACCATTACCGGGCAGGCCAACATGTGCGTAAACTCAGGAACCTATACCTATACCACAGAGTCGGGATTTCTCAACTACACCTGGGACGTCTCTTCAGGAGGCACGATCACCCAGGGATCGGGGACCAACCAGATCATGGTTGACTGGACAGGTTCAGGGGCCCAGTGGGTGGAGGTGGATTACAGCACAGCCCAGGGTTGTTATTCCCTGGCCCCAGCCACACTGGATGTGACGGTGGATCCGCTGCCCGATCCTGCGGGTGCCATCACCGGTACCGGTGAAGTCTGTAAAGGAACCCAGGGGGTTTCCTATTCTGTCGCTGCCATTCCAAACGCCACCTACTACATCTGGACCCTTCCTCCGGGCGCCACCATCGGTTCGGGGACAGGAACAAACAGCATCACGGTCAATTTTGCCTCAGATGCCTCTTCAGGGACGATCACTGTCATGGGGAACAACATTTGCGGAAACGGAACCCCATCCCCCGGATTCCCTGTCGTGGTAACTACTATTCCCGATGCCCCAGGCGAGATTACAGGTCCTGATATTGTTTGCGCCGGATCGATGGGTGAAGCCTTTTCTGTAGCTCCTGTGACGGGAGCAACCGGATATGCCTGGACCTTACCTGCAGGAGCTACCATCGCTTCCGGAGCCAATACCGAAAACATCACCGTTGATTTTGCCGTGGATGCCACTTCAGGCGTCATCACCGTCCATGGAACCAATGCCTGCGGCAGCGGCCCGAATCACCGGATTTTGATGTTGCGGTAACCCCGAAACCCGTTGCTCCCGTCATCACCATCGATGGAATGTTCCTCTCCAGCAACATCCCTGACGGAAACCAATGGTACTATAATGGAGCTATGATCACAGGGGCGACACACCAAACCCTCGAAGCACAATACACCGGTCAGTACTGGGATGTTGTAACCGTCGACGGGTGTACCTCCGATACCTCCAATAATATCTGGGTGGTCATCACCGGAACGGCTGAAATGGATGATGCCTCTCTGGTCATCTTCCCGGTCCCCAACGACGGGCAGTTTGTGATCAACCTGGTCACAGGTTCCGATGAACCTTTGGAAATGACTGTGTACAATTACCTTGGGGTGCCGGTCTTCATCAGCAAGATCAAACCCTTACAGGGACATGTGGAACAACCCGTGGATCTGAGGCCTGTCCCCAATGGCGTATATACCGTTGTGCTGCGCACCAGCGACAACCGGATCGTCAGAAGGATCCTGGTGAACAAGTAGAGGCGAGGCATGCCTCGCCTCGACAGGCGGACAGGCGGACAGGCGGACAGGAAAGACGAATAGCGAACTGATCCCAGACCATTGACCGATGACCACTGAAAACCGCCAGCTGATACGCTATAAAAACAAAGCCCCGGCAATGGTTCCGGGGCTTTTTCTTTGTTCATAACACGTAATAACTTGCCGGGTATTCGCTTGACAGCTTGCAGGGTCAGCGGTAATTTTGGATATTGGAAAAAAAGTACATATGATACGGCAAGTACCCCGGAAAACCCTGATCGTCCCTATTCTTCTCCTTCTGTCACTCATGTTTGCCTCGGTTCTGCAAACCCATGCCCAGAGCCTGCCGGAGCTGATGTATTTCACTTTCGACGCAACGGGGGACCAGACGAACTTTGCCTCTTCACCGGTTGGGACCAATCCTGCCACCCTCACCGGGTTGACTGTGGGAGGGACCGGAGAGTTTGGCACTGCTCTCGTTGGTAACGGCGGCGCTGCAGCGGGAAGCGGACTGAACACAGGATGGGCAACAAATCTGCCGGCTTCCGGATGGACAATCGCCCTTTGGTTCAACAACCTTCCGGCGGGATCCCCCACCCAACAATATCTCTTTGGGGATACGACAGCGTCGGAATTTCGTTGCTTTGTCAATGGAGTTGCTTCGAACGGGATTCAGCTCCTCGGGGGAGGGCTTAACGCTGTTCTAATCCCCAATGTCCTTCCCGGACCATCGGTAGTTCATTTTGTCTACAATGGAACTGATGTTAAAGCCTACCTCAACGGAACACTGATCGTTACCGTGCTCCAGTCATCCATTTCCATCACAGGGACAGGCCCTTTCAAGATCGGTGCCTATGGAGATTACAATTTCCTGCCAACCGGAGGTCTGATCGATGAGTTTCGATTGTACAACCGGGCCCTGAGTGCAGCTGAGGTGGCGGCCACATGGAACACCTTCCTGCTCACTCACCCGGTACTGAACACACAGGCCGCCACCTCGGTCACCTCTACCGGTGCCGTTCTGAACGGCACGGTGAATGCCATCGGATACGTCACCACCGTTTCGTTCGAGTATGGCCCCACCACATCGTACGGCTCTTCGGTGACAGCGGTTCCATCTCAGGTTACAGGGTGGGTGACCACGCCTGTCACAGGTACCCTGACCGGATTGACCCCAAACACCCTCTACCATTACCGGCTTAAAGCCGAGTACGGGAGTTCAACCACAACCGGAAGCGACAGGACCTTTGACCTGGTCCCCTCTCCTTCCATCACCGGGCCTGCCACAGTGTGTGCCGGATCCGGGAATTCCACCTACCGCACGCAACCGGGGAAATCCAATTACACCTGGACCGTCTCAGCCGGAGGGACCATCATGGCCGGAGGAACCACTACAAGCGATACCGTCACCGTGGCATGGACGGCCGCCTCCCCCCAGACGGTCAGTGTGAATTATCAGAACTCGGCGGGCGTCCCTGCCCCTTCACCTGCTACCTATCCGGTCACCGTCAACCCTCTCCCAACACCCACGATCACCGGATCCGGTTCCGTCTGCACCGGCAGCTCGGGTGAGACCTACACGACCGAAAGCGGAATGACCGGCTACACGTGGACCGTTTCTGCCGGTGGGACTGTCACGGGCGGCGGAGGATCGAACAACAACACGGTGACCGTGACCTGGAATACAGCAGGAGCCCAGATGATCACGGTGAATTATACGAACGCAAACGGCTGTTCGGCCATCACACCGGCGGTTATAAATGTAACGGTCAACCCCCTGCCCGTCCCCACCATCACGGGCTCTGCCGTTGAATGTGCAGACACTCCCGATGTCATCTACACAACTGAAGCCGGTATGACCAGCTACACCTGGGCCATCTCGTCAGGCGGCACCATCACCGCCGGGGCCGGAACCAGCTCCGTCACAGTCACCTGGAATACAGCCGGATCCCAAACGTTGTCCGTAAGCTATATTGACACCCACGGCTGCTCGCCTGTCTCTTCCACCGTGAAGAATGTCACCGTAAATCCGCTGCCGGTGCCTACCATCTCGGCCGCTCCCCTGATGTCTGAGAGCTTTGAGAACGGAGGGACCATCCCGACCGGATGGGTGACTGAGGAGATTGCACTCAATAATGCAATCACCTTTCCGTCCACCACCACACATCCTTCCGGCTACAGCCCGTATAGTGGCTCCTATATGGTCCGTTTCAATTCGTATGATGCCGGAAATGGGGAGATCCGGCTGAAACGCACTGTTCCTGTATCCACCGTCGGATCGTTAAATGTCAATGTCTCCTTTGCCTGGCTGGAAAGCAGTTCGTTTTCTGCCTCTAATGACCGGGTGGAGGTGGAATGGTCGCTCGACGGCACAACATGGAACACGGTAGGTTCCTTCCCCAGATACAACACTACCCAAGGATGGAAGATCAAGACCGTGCAACTCCCGATGGCAGCCGGGCAGCAACCGGCAATCTATATCGCGTTCAGATTCATTTCGGAGTTCGGGAATGATTGCTACCTCGACCTGGCGAAAGTGTTCCTTAGCAATGCTGCCGTCTGTACCGGAAGTTCGGCTTCCTATCAGACAGAATCAGGCATGACCGCCTACGGATGGACCATCTCTTCCGGTGGCACGATCTCAAGCGGGTCGGGAACAGCTTCCATCGTCGTTCATTGGACTACTCCGGGTACCAAGACGGTGGGTGTAAACTATACAAACCTGAACGGATGCAAGGCCAGCACCCCGGCCACCACCACCACGGTGGTCAACCCCCTTCCGGTTCCTGTCATCTCCGGCCCCTCCGTGGCCTGCCGGTATGATACACTCTGGTACCGAACACAGAAAAATATGTCGTCCTATCTATGGACCATCTCCTCTGGAGGGACCGTGATCGGCCAGTCAACCGACAGCCTCTTGCATGTTGCCTGGGACTCGGTAAGCTCGGGAGGCAACCGCTGGGTCGCTGTCACTTACACCAATTCATCAGGATGCACAGGGTCCACTCCTTCCCCCTTTCCGGTCACCGTAAATCCACTCCCACAGCCAACGATCACCGGCCCCCCCAGTGTATGCGGAAATTCCATTGTGACCTATCAGACTGAAACGGGAAAGACGGGATATTCATGGACGGTATCCACCGGGGGAGTGATCCTGGCGGGATCAGGGACCAGTAGCGTGACTGTGCGATGGGATTCGGTCGGAGCCCGCAGTGTTTCTGTGAACTACAACAATTCCTATGGATGTGACGCTCTTGTTCCTACCAGCCTGCCTGTAACGGTACACCCCCTTCCGGTGCCTTCATTGTCGGGACCCGATTCCACCTGCCTGAACATCCCCGGTCAAACTTATACTACTGAAGCAGGGATGACCGGTTACGTGTGGACTGTTTCCACGGGAGGGACCATCACCGCCGGCGGGACAACGTCAAGCAACTTCGTGACCGTTACCTGGACCAGCACGGGAACCAGGACCGTCAGTGTCTCCTACACCAATTCCTCAGGTTGCACTGCAGAACTCCCGACCCTGTTGCCTGTACTGGTAAGTCCGATCCCGGCGCCGCAACTGTATGGACCCAGTTCAGCCTGTGTCCAGTCAACCGGCAACCTCTACTCCACGCAGCAAGGAATGAACGCTTATACCTGGACCGTCTCACCGGGAGGGAACATTACCTCTACGATGGATTCCAGCGCCGTGTCCATCACCTGGAATGCTGCCGGGAGCCAGTTCGTGACCGTCAATTATACCTCTCCTGCCGGATGCACGGGAATTGCTCCCGACACCCTTGATGTCACCGTATATTCGCGGCCTGTCCCAACGATCTCGGGCCCGAACTCCGTGTGTGAAGCCACCGGAGGACACAGTTACACGACAGAGCCGATGAACACCGCTTACCAGTGGACGCTCTCAGGGGGAGGGACCATCATGTCGGGATCCGGAACAAATGTCATTACGGTGAACTGGGATTCAGCAGGAACAAGGCAGGTGATGGTCAATTACATCAACCCTGCCACCGGTTGCAACGCCCTCACCCCAACCAGTTACAACGTCACGGTCAAACCGCGTCCATATCCCACCATCAGCGGGCCTACACCAGTGTGTAAAGGAATTTCGGGAAATCATTATACCACCGAAAGCGGGATGGTGAATTATATATGGGACGTCTCATCCGGAAACACGACAACAGGCGGCGGGACTTCAGGGAGTAACTTCATCGATATCACCTGGAATGTGATTGATACCCAGACCGTTTCCGTCAACTACACCGCCCCGAACGGCTGTACTGCCCCTGCTGCCACCGTCTATCCGGTGATGGTCAACCCATTGCCCGTTCCAACCATAGAAGGTCCCGATACAGTTTGCGTCAATACCTCCGGCAACCTCTACTGGACGGAACCCGGGATGTTCAACTACACATGGGGCATCTCCGCCGGCGGGACCATCACAGCCGGTGCCGGGACTGATACCATCACCGTTTCATGGAACCTGAGCGGGGCAAGGTCGGTTTCGGTGAACTACAACGACAGCAACGGCTGTTCGGCTGCCGCACCGATTGTCTTCAATGTCCAGGTCCTCTCCTTGCCCGTTCCGACCATCACAGGCCCGGCCTCCACCTGTCAGGGATCAACAGGGAATACCTACACCACCCAGGCGGGCATGACTGACTACCAGTGGGTGGTGTCCAATGGCGGCACGGTGACAGCCGGAGGCAGCGATTCGGTGAATTACGTAACGGTCACCTGGGACTCCACAGGTTCCCAAAGCGTCAGTGCGGGCTATACGAATGCCAGCGGATGCACTTCCGATCCCTTGACAGTGTATAATGTGACCGTACACTCGTTGCCTGTTCCAACCCTCTCAGGGGAGACAAATCCCTGCCAGAATGGGGGTAATTACGCCTATTCAACGGAATCGGGAATGACCGGTTACCAGTGGACTCTCTCCGCAGGAGGCCAGATCGTCTCAGGATCGGGGACCAGTCAGGTTCAGATCAACTGGCTGGGGGCGGGTTCACAGTGGGTGGCTGTCAACTATACCAACGGGAACGGATGTACGGCCCCGTCAGCCACCACCCTCTCCGTCACCGTCAGCACGGCACCCGGTCAGATGGGTCCGGTCAGCGGAACCGATACCATTTGCGGGGAAGCGGTGGATATCTCCTACTCGGCCGATCCCATTGCCAATGCCACCTCCTACAACTGGACCGTGCCTCCCGGAGCCATCATCACCTCCGGAGCCGGCACCACCTCCATCCTGGTGGACTATCCGGCCAGTGCCACCAGCGGAAATGTGGCGGTGACAGCCAGCAACGCCTGCGGCAACGGCGCTCCCTCTCCTCCATTGCCCGTCACGGTGACACCCGTCCCGGATGCTCCGGTGATCCATCAGGAGGGTGATCTTCTGGTAAGCAATGTCTCCACAGGCAATCAATGGTTCCTCAACAGCGTGATGATCCCCGGAGCGAATGGCCAGAGCTTTCTTGCGGAAGAAGAGGGAGAGTACTGGGATAAGGTAATCGTCAACGGATGTGCTTCCGATACATCCAATCACATCTATGTGATCATCACAGGGATCGAGACCTCCTCCGGAAGTTTCGTTTCCCTCTTCCCCAACCCCAACGACGGCACGTTTACCCTGCGGTTCAACCAGGTTTCGGACGAAACGTACATCGTCACGGTGATGAACCAGCTTGGCGTTCATCTGACCGAAAAACAACTGATTGCCCGTCAGGGTGTTTCGGAACATTTCATCGACCTGCGCCCGCTGCCTGAAGGCATGTATACGATCCTGATATCCGGGGAAAGGCATCAGGAGATCAGGAAGATCATCGTGGAGTAAGCTTACTCCCTCTGCTTCAATTCTTCCGATTTGATGAAGTAGCTTCCGCTGATCACAATGCGGGCATCGGAGGGTAACGGGTCAGGAAGAAAGACCTGGATGAACCCAGCCTCGGTAAAGCCGGTTTTCACATTCATCCGTTGAAAAATGATCAACGAATCCTTTTCGGGAGAGCGTGTGTAGTAGATACAGGCATCTTCGGTGCCTTCCCCCTGCACCGCCTCTTCAGGAAGGGCATCCACCTCCTGCTCATCCGTGTGGATCTCGGCAGAGACGAACATCCCTGGGAGGATATATGGGGAGAGGTTCTTGAAGCCTGCGATGACTTTGACCGTCCGGGTATCCTCTTCCACGGTTTTTCCGATACTGGTGATGGTGGCCTCGTACACTTCAGGACCGAGATTGGCCAGCGTGAAGGAGACGCGCTGGCCCGGTTTGATCAGCGGGATGTCTTTTTCAAAAACCCTTAACTCCAGGAGAAGGTTGGACTTGTCGATGACCTGGAACATGACTTCGTTTGGATCCATATACTGGCCGATAGAGACCTCGATCTTTTCCACTGTACCCTCTATGGGGGACACTACCCCTGCATATGGCTGGATCTCCCCCTGATCCAGTTTTTCCAGCGGGATGTTGAACATCTCCATTTGCATCCGGAGCGACTGGAACCTGGCCTCCAGGTCAGCCAGGCTGTTCTTGGCCTCTTCCAGTTGCTTTTCAGCGTTGATCTTCTCTTTGTTCAGCAGTTCCTGCCGTTCGAATTCTCTCTTCTGCAATTCAAGAAGGCCTTTCGTGGAGATATACTCCTGTTGCACCATGATGATCGGGGGGGAGGTGATGACAGCCAACAGCTTTCCGCGGGAAACAAGATCACCCAGATCGACAAAGATCTGTTCGACGGTTCCGCCGATCATCGTTCCGACAGAGGCGTTTTTCTGCCACCTGAGGATCAGCTTCCCTTTGGCCTTGATATCTTGTGAAAGAACCTTTTTCTCCAATGTTCCGAACTGGATATGTCCCAGTGCGATCTATTCCCTGGTGAGGGTCACCCCGGCCTGGCCGGCCGTTTGTTCTGCGGAAGATTCCTCTGCGGGAGGCGCATGCCGGCACCCGGCAAAGATCAGTAGAATCAATATTCCTGCGAATGTTCTCATGGTCAAATTTTTCCCAGTAATCGGTTGATTTGTATAACGGTTTGATTGTAACTGTTCAGGGCATCGAGGTATTCCAGTTGAAGGGAGAATGCTTCATTCAGGGAGAAGACGTACTGAAAGAGGCTGATCTCCCCTGCCCGGTAAGAAGTTTCGGTGGATCTGACCATCGACTCGGCAAGAGCCAGCCCTTTTGTGTCAAAATAGTTCAATGCAAATTCTGCCTTTTCCAGCTCCTTCCTGTAATGGTACCACCGGCTCTGGAGGTAATGCATGCCATGATGGATCTCATTGGTCGCAATATCCCTTTTTATTCTGGCCGCTTTTATTTTTCCCGCCGGCACCCAGAACCACACCGGAAGTGAGATCCCGTAGGTCCAGCCGGTGAAGGGTTCCACCTCATCAAGACTCTGTGTGAACCAACCTATGGTGAAGGAGGGGGCCAGTTTCCAGGACTCCTTCCTGAGAATGGCTTTTTCGTAATCCAGTGATGACCGGAGGTAGTTCATCGTGAGGTTGTCGGCAAACCCTTCCTGAGGCATGGCAGGCGGCCGCATCCTGATCGGGAAAACTGCCGGAGCAACATAATCCGAATCGGTGTGGAGAAGGGTCTTCAGATCATTCAGGATGGATTCCATGTCTGAACTGAGAGTCCTGACATCCATCTCGGCTTTCGACATCCTTGATTCGCTGATATAAAGATCCAGCTGACTCACTGAGCCTGCTTTGAACCCTGTGGCAGTCGCTTTGGAAAAGATCCGGAAGATGCTGTCCTGTTTCTCTTTCAGTTTCAACTTGGCTGAAGCAATCCACCAGTTTATGTACACCGACTGGACCTCCGTCAGAAGTTCCACCTTTTTTTGCTCGGAAAGCCATGAAGTGAGTTCGGTTTTTGCTTTCTGAGCGGCTACCTGCTCGACATAGACCATGGGAAAATCGATCTCCTGGCTGACGGTGACCTTGTAATCATTTAGGGCCGAGTTGATCTGTCCTGTTTCAATGGAGACCGTTGGAGAGGCCAGGCTGAATTCAGACTTGATCAGGCTCTTTTCAGCTTTCTTCTCCATCTCAAAATTCTTCAGTTCCAGGGAATTCTGAAGGGCGATATCCACGGCCTGCGACATCGTGAGTTCCCTTCTAACCGGCTGATCCTGCGCGTTCAGGTATAAGGGACATGTCAGCAGGAAGAGGAGAAGGATGGCAGCGGGTGGTGCGGAACGATGGGCCCGCTTTCTGATGCGGGGCGGGGTGCGATGAATTCCCTTGTTGAATGTCAGGTAGAGGACGGGGAGCACAACAAGGGTCAGCAGGGAAGCTGTCAGGATCCCGCCGATCACCACTGTTGCAAGCGGTTTCTGCACCTCCGCCCCCGCAGCGGTGCTCACTGCCATGGGGATGAAACCCAGGGCGGCGACCAGGGAGGTCATGATTACCGGACGAAGCCTGTCAGATGTTCCCTGTTTGATCCTCACCCATATGTCGGATATTCCCTCCCTCTCCAGCTGGTTGTAATGGGATATCAGGACGATCCCGTTCAGCACGGCAATCCCGAAGAGGGCAATGAATCCCACTCCGGCTGAGATACTGAACGGCATTCCCCGGATCAGCAATGCCCAGATGCCCCCGACTGCTGCCAGGGGGATGGCTGAAAAGACCATGATGGATTGTTTGACGGAATGAAACGTAAAGAAGAGCATGATGAAAATGGCCACCAGGGCCACCGGAACGGCAATGGCGGAGGTTCGTTTCGCGGTTTTGAGGTTTTCAAACTGTCCGCCATAGGTGATGAAATACCCTGCAGGAAGCTCCATCTTGCTGGAAAGCTCCCTGTCCACCTCTTCGATGAAGGACTCCACATCCCGGTTTCTGACATTGATTCCGATGGTGGCCCTGCGTTTGGCCTCTTCCCTGGAGATCAGCATCGGGCCGCTCACCTCACGGATGTCCGCCACCTGGTTCAGGAGGATCAGCTCCTCATCCGGACGGTTTACCCGCAGGTTCCTTAGGGAGTTGAGATCCTTCCGGTACTCCTCATCGAGGCGCACCACCAGGTCGAACCTCCGTTCCCCCTCAAATACAAGCCCCGTTGCCTGTCCGGCGAAAGCGGTACGGATGATGGAATTGATCTCCCGGATGTTTAGGCCATACTGGGCAATCTTATCCCGGTTGAAGGTCACCACCAGCTGTGGCAGCCCCACGATCTGGTCCACCTTGACATCCCCGGCCCCGGGGATCTTGCTGATGATGGAAGCGGCCCGGTTTGCCTGTTCGAAAAGGAGATCGAGATCTTCGCCGAAGATCTTCACCGCCACATCGGTCTTCACTCCCGTCATCAGCTCATTGAAGCGAAGCTGGATGGGTTGGGTAAACTCGACGCTCGCACCGGGGATCACTGCCAACGCCGCTTTCATCTTATCAACCATCTCTTCCCTGGTTTGAGCGGTCACCCACTCCTCCTTCGGCTTCATGGTGATCATCACGTCTGCGTCTTCGATGGCCATAGGATCGGTAGGCACTTCAGCCGACCCGATCTTGGAGACCACATGGATCACCTCCGGGAACTGCTCCTTGAGGATCTTTTCCACCTGGGTAGTGGTGGCAATGCTCTGCGACAGGGAGGAGCCTGGGGTGAGTGTCAGCTGGCAGGCAAGATCCCCCTCTTCGAGGGTGGGAAGAAACTCCCCTCCCATATGGGTAAAAATCCATAAACTGATCAGGACAATCACCGTCGCACCGGCGATGACGACAGCGGGGATCCTCATGGCGACATTGAGGGTCCGGTCATGCCACCGGTGCATCCGGTCCATCAGCTTTTCCGAGAGGTTCTTTTTGAACCGGATATTCTTCGAGAGAAATAGGGACGAGATCATGGGGACATAGGTGAACGAGAGGATCAAAGCCCCGATCAGGGCAAAGCTGACGGTTTGGGCCATCGGCTTGAACATCTTTCCCTCAATCCCGGTGAACGCAAAGATCGGCACATAGACGATCAGGATGATCAGCACCCCGAAGACAGCGGACTGGCTGACCCTGTTCGTCGCTTTAAAGACCGTTTCGTCCATCTGCTGCTGGTCGAGGCGCTGCAGGTTGAAATGTTTCTGGAGCTGATGCATAATCCCTTCCACCACGATCACCGATCCATCGACGATCAGTCCAAAGTCAATTGCCCCCAGGCTCATCAGATTGGCCGACACCTTGAATACATTCATCAGGGCGATGGCAAACAGCATGGCAAGCGGGATGACAGAGGCCACGATGAGCCCCGAACGCATGTTCCCAAGCAGGAGGACCAGGACAAAGATCACGATCAACCCTCCCTCCACCAGGTTTCGGGTGACTGTTTTGATGGTTTTATTGATCAGCAGGGAGCGGTCAAGATAAGGATTGATCTCCAGTCCGGGAGGGAGGATCTTCTCCACCTTTTCAATCCGCTTCTTGACCAGTTCGGTCACTTCAGCGCTGTTGGCCCCCTTCAGCATCAGCGTGATCCCTCCAACCGCTTCCCCCTTTCCGTCTTTGGTCATCCCGCCAAACCGGGGAGCCGAGCCGATCTTCACGGTGGCAACGTCACTGATGGTGATCGGCAGTCCGTTTACCTCTTTGACCACGATCTGTTCGATGTCATGGATATCCTTTACAATGCCTTCAGTCCGGATATAATAAGCCTCCTGCCGTTTCTCAATGTAGCTTCCCCCTGAATTCTGATTGTTGTTTTCCAGCGCGTCAAAGATCTCCGGGATGGTGATGTTCATTCCTACCAGGTGCTTCGGATCGATGGCCACCTCATATTGTTTCAACAACCCTCCGAAGGAGCTGATCTCAACCACCCCGGGGATCCCGGCAAGTTGCCGTTTTACGATCCAGTCCTGGATCGTGCGCAGGTCATAGAGCGAGTATTGATCTTCATAGCCTGGCTTGGGTTCGAGTACGTACTGGTAGATCTCTCCCAAACCGGTGGTGACCGGCATCATTTCGGGTTTTCCATAGTCTTCAGGGATCTGTTGCGATGCGATTAAGATCTGTTCAGCCACAATCTGCCTGGCCCGCATGACATCCACCTTGTCTTTGAAGACGATGGTGACCACCGACAATCCGAACCTCGATAGGGAACGGATCTCCGTGACATCCTGGATATTCGCCATAGCCGCCTCCACCGGGAAAGTGATGAACTGTTCCACCTCCTGGGGTGCGAGGGAGGAAGAGATCGTGATCACCTGAACCTGGTTGTTGGTGATGTCGGGAACCGCATCGATCGGCAGACGGATGAAACTGTATATACCCCAGGCAATCAGCGCCATGGTCAGCAAACCGATGACCAGCTTATTTTTTATGGAAAAAGTGATGATCTTGTCAAGCATAACAGGTTGTGTGCAATTGCTATTCAAAAGTAATTTTTTTTTGGAAACAATGAAGAGGTCATGGGATCAAGGGGTCATAAGGTCATGGTGGAATATTTCTTTACCTTTACACATTGTTGCGGATCATTGATGGCAAAATCGATTTTCTCCACTCTCCTGTTCTTCCTTGGCTGCACACTCCTGATGCAGGGGCAGTACTATTCCACGGGTCAGGATCCTGCTTCCCTGCGATGGTTTCAGATCAAGACTGATTCCTTCCGGATCATCTTTCCCGAGAAATTCACCTCCAACAGCCGGTACCTTGCCGGCATCCTGGAACTGACCACAAGGTACGAAACCAACACCCTGAAGGCGAAGGTTCCACGGATGCCCTTCATCATCCATTCGGAATCGGTCACCTCGAACGGGGTCACCGTTTGGGCGCCGCGTCGGATCGAACTGTATACCTGTCCTCCCCAGGACACCTATTCGGAGGAGTGGCTCGAGCAACTGGCACTTCATGAATACCGCCATGCCGTGCAAACCAGCAAGATGAACCAGGGCTTCTCCAGGGCCCTTTTCTATCTCTTCGGGGAGCAGGCGACAGGAGCTGTTCTCGGCCTTTTTATCCCCACCTGGTTCCTGGAGGGGGATGCCACCGTGACCGAGACCGCACTCAGCAATTCAGGCCGCGGACGAATGGCATCTTTTGAAGCACCCCTGCGGGCTCAGCTCCTTCAAAAAGGGATCTACCCTTACGACCTGGCCACACTGGGTTCCTATAAAACCTTCACCCCCGATGATTATACCCTCGGTTATCAGCTGGTGGCAAAAGGGCGGGAACATTGGGGATATGAACTATGGGATTCCAGCCTGGACAAGGCGGCAAGATACCCCTTTATGGTGGTTCCTTTCAACTCCGGGATCAGGAAGAAAACCGGATTATGGAAAACCGGCTTCTACAAGACGATCATGGAGGAACTGCTGGTGGAATGGCAACACCAGGAAGATGATTCCTGGCAATCTCCCTTCAAGAGGTTGACCAATCCGGATCCGGGAGATTACACCACCTGGGACCGTCCACAATTCGGCAACAATGGTGAGGTGATCGCTGCCTGCTGGAGTAATGAAAAGGTTCCGAAGATCAAGTCAATACATCCAGAAGGTGATGAAAAACCGATTAAAAGACTCGGCGCCTACGAACCCGGAAGTCTATCCGTAGCCGGAGATTTCATCGTTTGGACAGAATCCTGGTCTGATATCCGGTGGGCAAACCGTAACTACTCCGTTATAAGGTGGAAACAAATAGGCAGGCGGACAGGCGGACAGGCGGACAGGCGGACAAGCGGACAGACGTTAACAAGCGGACAAGCGGACAAGCGGACAGGCAGACAGGCGTTAACAAGCGGACAAGCGGACAAGCGGACCGGTAGGGACGAGGCATGCCTCGTCCTTACAATAAAGGGCCGGTATTTTGCGCCGGCGGTTTCGCCGGATGGCAGCAGGGTGCTGGCGGTCAGGATCACGGAGGAGAACCGCTCCTTCATCGATATCCTTGAGGTTTCTTCCGGCAGGGTGCTGCACTCCATTCCGGCACCTGCAGGGGGACTGTTTCTGCAACCTTCCTGGTCGGTTCCCGGGGAGAAGATCGGGTTCATCCTGCTGACATCAGAGGGGAAATCCCTGCAGGTGATGGATACCACCGGATCTTCCGTGGCAACCATCCTGGCTCCCTCTTTCCGGGATATCTCCGGCCCGCCACTGTTTTACGGCAACTTTCTTCTTTTTTCGGCCGATTACACCGGGATCGGAAACATCTTTGCAGTTGATACCATCAGCCGGAAACTTTACCAGGTGACCTCTTCCAGGTTCGGCGCCCGGCAGCCGGCATTGTCTCCCGGCCAATCGGCCCTGGTTTATTCCGATTACACGGCTGATGGCTGGATGATAGCCTCAGCACCTTCCAATCCCTCCGGTTGGATCACTCTGGACAGTGTGCCGGATTACCGGTTCCCCCTGGCCGAAGCCATGGCAGGACAGGAGGGGGTGAATATTCAGGATTCAGTCAGCAGTTGGCAATGGACAAGCGGACAGGCGGACAGGCGGACAGACGAACAAGCGGACAAGCGGACAAGCGGACAAGCGGACAAGCGGAAACGAGCACCACGGCACCACGGCACCACGGCACCACAATACAGCGTTTCCCGTTACCGGAAAGCTTCCCATCTCTTCAACGTGCACTCCTGGGCGCCGCTCTCTATCGATGCCAACAATCTGACGCTGAAACCGGGTGTTTCCGTTCTCTCCCAGAACCTGCTGAGCACGGCTTTTGCCGGAGCCGGCTATGAATACGACCTGAATGAACGCACCGGAAGAGGCTACTTCAACTTCTCCTACCAGGGTTGGTTCCCAGTGATCGATCTGACCTATTCGTACGGTAAGAGGGCAGGGACGGCCCGCAATTCGCAAACCGGCGAAGCGCTGCGGTTCACCTGGAATGAAAGCGATCTGCAGGTGACTGTCAGTATTCCGCTGAACCTGACGAGGGGGATCTGGTACCGTAAAATCCAGCCGTCGATCGGAAGTTCATGGATTTACGTGATCCACGATAAGACTACTCCGCAGGCCTTTACCACAGGGTCCATCAACACCCTCGATTACCGGCTTTTCCTGTACAATTATCTCCGGTCGAACTACCAGGATATGTTCCCGAAATGGGGACAACGGCTGGATGTCGGCTACCGCCACACACCCTTCTCAGGCAACGACCTGGGAGCGGTATTTGGAATTTCCGGAAGCCTCTATTTTCCAGGGCTCTTCCGGCATCACGGGATAGCGCTCTATGGCGGATATCAACGCAGATGGAACCAGCTTGTCTATGGATACCAGTTTTCCAACCTGATCACCCTGCCACGCGGAACAGAGGTGATCTATCCTGAGAAACTCATCTCCCTGTCAGCGAATTACAAATTTCCATTCCTGAGAATTGATGCCAGCCTGGGATCCGTACTCTATATCAAGCGGTTCAAGCTGAATCTCTTCTACGACTGGTCGCATGGCTGGGAGCCGGGAGAGGATACATTCACCGGGTCAACCGGCTTTGAACTTACCTCCGAACTGCATATCCTGCGTTTCCTGGCACCCTTTGAGCTGGGAGTTCAGGGAGTTTACCTGCCGGATGAAGGAAATTGGGCCTGGCGGTTTTTATGGGGAGTGAGTTTATAATAAATCACCTCTCCCCTTCGCTCTCCAGTGTATCTCCCCTGGCCTTACCAACCATCTCTAACATTTCAGGAGACAATTCATCCACATATTCGGTTGTTTCGACCGATTCATCGCTCAGTCCGCGGCCGTATTTGAACTTCGGATGATCCATGGTTCCCAGGATCCTTATCGGGATACCGATAATACCAAGTGGCGGCAATCCGAGCCTTGTCTTCAGGTTCAACTGGCCGTTGAAATTGGTCTCTCCCGCCACCCGGAACCTGAAGCCCGCGATCTTCATCCTGGTTTTCTCAAGGGTAATTACATTGTCTTTCATGGTGGTCCTCAACTCTACCCTGGAAAGGTCGGGATTGCCCAACTCTTCCCTTTCGAGGTTCCGGCTCATCGCTGTAAAAAGGTTCAATCCCATCACGCTCACTTTTTCCAACGTAAGCGTGCCCCCGCCTTCCAGGGAAGGAAGGATGGGATTCATCCCGGCACCCATTTTCCCTTTTAGCGAATAGTCTAAAGAAATGATCCCTTCGCATTTTCCGGCAGAGGATGAAAGATTTCTGAAAAGCTCCACCTCATTATAGGCCCGTTTGACATCAAAATCCTTCGCCGTGATATGAAAATTGAAAAACGCCTTCGCCGGATTCACGGATCCGTAAGTTGCATCCATTGCCACACGGCATCCGATTAGATTAAAACCAGCCGATTTCAGCAGTAACAACCCCTGCTTAATCTCCACATCAGCTATAAAATCTTCAATGGTCAGCCCTGCAAACCTGACCTTTTTTAAATCCGCATTGAGTCCGATCTCCAGGTTGCCGGGAATGACGATCACACCATCTGCCGTTCCGGGCTCAGGAGTATGTGAACCGGCTTCTGCCGCCGCCTCATAGCTAACTGCCGAATGGGGGTCGTCAGCCGCCGCCATAAATTCATCCACATTCAGACAACCCGACCGGAAGGAAAAGGATCCGATCAACGGCTGATTCTCATTGAGGATGTAATTGATCACGTTACTCAGGGAACCGTTCATCTCCATAGCGGAAGCCCCGTACCTAGTGTCGAATGTTTTGAATTCCATCAAGTCATTACTGAAAAGGAAGCTGCCCTCTTTGATGATGACCGGAAGAGGAAGATATTCAGTTGTCAGCCGGATATTCTTCAGAATAAGCCGCCCTGAGTTATGCAGCAGGTTGTATCGCCCGTTCAACGCATCCGATTGATTTCCTTTCAGCATCAGGTCAGTGGAAATGAACCCTGCGAGATCCATGCCTTTCCGGGAAAAGAGCTTATAAATGCCGGCAAGGTCTATGCTTCCCTTAGATGCAATATCATAGGTCAGGTTCTCCGGGTTTTCAAATTCCGCCTTCAGACTGAATGGGTTCTCTAGAAACCGAAAACAAAGCGTATCAACGTGAACCGTCGTTCCGGAGAGCTCTCCGGTTTTATTCTGTATATTGGCGTTGACCAGGATGTTTTCAATGGGAAACGGTGAGTACACGGTCCGGATGACTCCCTCCTTCAGCGCCAGATGTACCGTTGAAACCGGAAAGAGGTGCTTGTGTGGATTGTATTTCCCTTCAACATCCAGGCTAAGATCCAGTAAGCCCCGTAAAGAAAGGCTATCGAGCGGGATAACCTTATGCAGGTCGGAGAGGTCCAATTGAGTGGTGAAGTGTGCTTGAACAGGAAAATCGTCGATTCCGTTCATCCGGAAAAAACCGCCTAACCGGTTATCCATAAACCGGGCATTGATGGAATCCAGGCTTAATTGCACGGTATGGTAATCATGCCGGTCTGCAGAGGTGGAAAGAACAAAAGAGATCCCGCTGATAGCTTCCGGCATTTTCCGGTAATGGAAATACCCGTCACGCAACGATACCGAGATATTGAAATCGGGAATACTGAGCAGGATCGTATCCGGTTGGCTGTTCGCAGGATTTTGACCAGTGGAATAGAAGCCCTCGGCCTTTACTTTCATAGCAAAATGTCCCCGGAGGTCCACATCTTTAATATCGAGTCCCCGGATCCAGTTTTCAATGGTCACATTGATATCCGTTTTCACTGAAAGCCAAAGAGAATCAGTACTTTTCAGCCAAACAGAGCCGCTGAGGTATTCTTCGTCAAATATGGAGAAGAAACCGAGGAACAGTTCATAGCCATTCTTCCGGAAATTCATCTCACCCCGGAACTCAAACGGAATGTCTTTTATAACAAGGTCGTTCTTCTGCAGGTTGATATCGAACGTATTAAGATCGACATGCGTCTCAAGGTCAGCGGCGACAGGTTTTGAATTGATCAGAGGGATTTGATCGTACACCACGCTGAGTGAATCGATCCTGACCTTTGACCGGAGCTTCATGAGGGCATTGGAGATATCATTATTTCCCCGGTAACTGATTCCACGGGCTTCCATCACCAAAGGAATGGAAGGATCTGAATAGCTGAAGGTCAGGTCGCTGAAAATGATGTGATCGATCCTGATATCTGTAGCATCGGACGAGTCACCCACGGTGGCCGAAGAATCTGGCACCGATTGATAGACATTGTAATTGGATTGGCCAGCCTCATTATATCTGATCCCTATGCTGCCTTTTTCAATATAGATCCTGGTGATCCTGATGGGTCCGCGAACGAGGCTGTAGAGGTTTATACCAAGAGATACCTCTTTCGCCGCAATCAGGGTATCGTCACCAAAGGGTTGGGAAGAGCGGAGGGAGAAATCGTTGAGTGAGATGGTCAGGTATGGAAAATGGCGAAGAAATGAAACATCCATTCCGGAGAAATCAAGCTCAGTAAGCAACGTATTGTTAGCCGTCTGTTTCACAGCCTTCTCCAGTCTCTCCTTAAAGAGAAAAGGGGAAACCAGAAGGAGCGTTAAAAGAACGCTACCTGAAACACATAGTATCAGGAGGATTTTAATCAGCAGCCTCTTTCTCTTCATCCCTTGATGGTTGTACCACCCGCTTCCGGTCTCTCAGCTATAAGAAAGAGGGTGAATTAACAGGAAAAAAATCAGTGTTTCTTCTCATGGTCAAACCCAAACCTCCAAACAATGGCAGCTATGATTGCGCCGGTAATGGGGGCTGCAAAGAAGAGCCACAACTGGGCCAGGGCTTTCCCGCCGGCAAAGATAGCAGGACCAAGGCTCCTGGCCGGGTTGACCGATGTTCCGGTTACCGGGATGGTTACCAGATGGATTAGCATCAGGGTGACTCCGATAGCCAGGCCTGCCATCGTGCTGTTTCCAAACCGGGAGGTGGTCCCAAGGATCACAAAAATGAATAAAAAGGTCATGACAGCTTCGATGACGAATGCGCTGGAAGTATCATAACCTCCGAGGTATCCTTCACCCCATCCGTTTGAGCCGAGCGCCCATTCCCCCATGGCAAAGCCGGGCTGGCCCGATGCAATAAGGTAAAGGATTCCGGCCCCGAGGATAGCGCCAAGGAATTGGGCAAGAATGTACCATACAGCATCTTTTACACTCATTTTTCCGGCAGTGAGCACACCGATGGTAACAGCAGGATTGACGTGGCAACCGGAAATGCCCCCGATAGCATAGGCCATTGCCACGATGGCAAAGCCAAAAGCGATGGAAATTCCCAGCAGGCCAATCCCGCTTGGTCCGGTCTGCGAGATACCCGCAATGACAGCCGCACCGCAGCCAAAGAGTACGAGGCTGAAGGTCCCGACGAATTCAGCAAAATACTTTTTCATAGAAAAAAGGGATTAAAGGGTGATTGTTTTTTACTTCCCTTAACGAAATAAAGAATAAAATTAAATAAAGGAGAAAAGGTTTATAC
>Ga0163209_1000095_pt1 | contig 34018 bp, 32 predicted proteins | sample Kivu_160m_FD_113538 | JGI IMG/M metagenome (GOLD analysis project Ga0163209, IMG submission 113538) | Freshwater microbial communities from Lake Kivu, Western Province, Rwanda to study Microbial Dark Matter (Phase II) - Kivu_160m | ecosystem: Environmental > Aquatic > Freshwater > Lake ...
ATATAAGGAGTATATGCTCATTATATGGAGTGATTGGGGTAAAGTCAATAGCTTTTTAGCCTGCTAGTCACGAGGGAAAAACAGAAGCGGGCCCAGCGGGCCCGCTTCTGTTTAGCTTACGCAGAATTTCGTTAAAAACCTGTTAGTCGTTTACCTGTAGCATCCTGGCCATGTACCAGATGGCGTAGTCCTTGGCGGGGGTGGCGCCGGATTCCACGCGGATGAGGAATGTGCATTTCTGCCCCTCGTAGCTGCTCAGATCGATATCCCATTTTTCAGAGGCCCCGGGCGCCGTTATTGTCTTGCTGTCCAGCCAGGTCACCTTGTCATTCAGGTCCTTGAGGCCGAACTTGAAGGTCACGCCGTCGCTGCCCGTGGCATTCTGCATCAGGCCGACCCTGGCTATGAAGTGCACCTTGGCGGGCATATTGATGGCGCCTATCCTGCTGGAGCCGTATTCATCGGAATAAAAATAGCCGAAGATTCCCTGCATCCAGCCGTTGGGCACCTGCTGAGGAATGGTCACAAGCTGCACCGGTGAATCGGCATCGAAATTGGTCAGCTTGTAGTGGGCGCCCTTGACTTCGTTATCGCTGCCGGCCTCGGGATAGTCACCGTCGTTGTTCCTCCACAGGGCCATATTGGACACGGACAGCAGGTCGAATTCCCAGGGAATGCCGATGATAGTGCTCTTGCAGTTGTTGGTCTCAACCGCTTCAGCAGCCTCGTTCTTGCCATCGGCGCATACCTGCACTTTGTAATTTTCCAGGGGCAAGTCTATATAACCTTCCGACTGTACCTTGACCTGCCCTATATGTATGTTATTGGTGAACGGCCATGCGTAATTGGTGAAAGCAAGCGACCTCTCCTCGCCGGGCTTTAATGTGTCGACGAAGCTGGTAGCGCCCATCGCAGGCTGCAGGTTGCTCACATAGAGATATGCGTATGTCTGCGGGGAGGCGCCGGCGCCGTTATTTTTGATTGTATATTTGACCGTCAGGTCCTCCAGCCAGACCCTGGTGACAACCAGGTCGGACGTCCCGGACGGTGCGGTGGACGCAGGTACCGTGGTTGTTGCCGGCGCGGACGGAGCCGACGGCGTTGAAGGCGTTGACACGGGCGCAGCCGGGCTGCAGCCCAACGGCAGTGCCAGGGATACGAGAATTACCAGTGCCAGGATAGGGTAAAAACCAGACTTTTTCACAGTGAATTCCTCCAAGTATTTAATTTGTTTGAATAGTAAAACCGTGAATATGGTTATCACAATGGCTTTTTCATGCGGGGGGCATGTATATCCTCCTTTTTTCAAACCGGTCACATGGTAAAACGCAGCGGCCGGGGGAATGGTTTAGACATTTCCGGATTTAATAGTTGGATTGAATCTGGTCACGGAAGCGCCTTAATTATACCAGAAAGGCCGAAGGTTTGAGGCCCTTCAGGGTAACCGGCTTATTTTTCTATCTTGATTTTTGTACCGGCGGTAACTCCGTACTTGTCGGCAAAATCTCCCAGGGTAATGGAGAGCCCGGTTCCTGTATCTGTTCTTACCTATTCTGATTCCCATCCTGTTTACTATTACACAATCGATAGTATCTTCTTAGTCCATATCGGCTAAGTAATGTATATTGGAGACTAATCATCTTATAAATACTTCCTAGTAGCCGTGATATAATAGGACATTTAACAGGAGGTTGAAATGCAGCAGCGGTACAAGTGTCCAAACTGTAATTTCGCAATTACGTATGGGACAAATCCCTGTCCCAATTGTAAATATCCGGTGACCTGGTACCATGCGCAGCCAATGCATAACCAGTCCCAAAGCAACCATCAGAAGCCAGCACCCGGCATTAGAAGAAATCTCTTGCTCAGGGGTATTTTAATAGCCGCATTTGTTATTGTCGTTGGTGGAGGAATTGTCTTGGCTGTAAACTGTACGTCACAAGGTGTAAAGTCTTCAACAGTACAATCTACAGAAGCAACAACACCTACAGCGACACCGGCCGAGACGCCGGCAGCAACCCAATCACAGACTCCGATCGTTCAGCCCATGCCGGTGCTTGAAGTGAAATGGGAAGAAATTAAACTTCCGCCACTAAAATATGGCTATGACGGCATCGAATGCTTTATCGTTGAAAACAATGGCAACACCATATCCGTTTATAGATTAGTGGGCCCGGCAGATGGTGGAAAAGCAAGTAAATATAGCCTTTGGAGAACAGAAGATGGAGCTAAAACATGGAAGGAAATGGAAGAGGTAGTCATCCATTCGCAAAAAGAAGCAGACCAATTGGGATTTTTCCCATCGGGAGGGACTTGTAGTGCCGGACCTGCGGGTCCTCTCCGGAATGAGGAGGAAGTCGTAAAACAACAACTAGATCCCTTTGTTATTTACGGTAATCCCTACCCCTGGATGGTCGGCAAAGAACAGGAAAACATCTTTGTATGCGAATGTTATCACCCCTTTGACAGTCCACCCCATAATACGAAAATGTATTGGGTTTATCGATTGTTTTTGTCAGCAGATAATGGAGGGTCCTGGAAGCAGATGAACTTTCCTTCCTGGTTTGCTCCCTGGGACGCATATCCAGAAACACCAGAATTAACACTTTTAAGTGAGGCCAAAAAGGAAATAGACCCAGTGAACCTTTGTAGGTGGCTTGGAGCTGTCTCTTGTGGGAATGGTTCAATCAAGTTATTTCTAATATCGAACAACTATAATAGTGGTTTCTGGCAAGCAATAATAAAGAGCCCCAACTAACTTTACTGCGGAGCTTTTTGAAATTACCTGCTTTCAGCTTATTTTTGTATCTTGATCTTAGTCCCGGCGGTAACTCCGTATTTTCCGGCAAAATCTCCCAGGTTAATGGATAGCTGAAGCATATCGAGGTTGTTGCTGACAAAGACGATCTCTTCACCCTGCGCGACATCCGAATAGATTGTGCCGAATCTGGCGGGGACTTCGCCCCGGGGCGTTGATATCTTCACCGGGTCTCCCGGCTTCAATCCGAATTCGTCTGCCACTTTCCTGGATATGTTGGTGACGGCATTGCCGAAATGGTCGATGTAGACGGCCGTCCCCAGCAGAGTGGAACCTGAGATGGCAGGTTCCTGGACGTCGAATGTTTTATAGGCGGTTACGGGAACTCCCATATCCTTCGGCTGGTAACCCGCAGCAATGAGCGCGCCCAACCTGCCCTGGATACGCTCGGCAACCAGCTCCTTTACCGGCCTGTCGAACAGCCCCTGGTTGCTGAACCTGAAAATCTCCTTTACTCCCATGTCCTTGACCACGTAGGTGAGCAGGCCGTTATCCGGCAGCACGAAGTATTGATTTTTTGCGGTTGTCAGCACCAGGTATTCCGGCGCCGGCTGGGTATAGGGCGCGATAATGGCGATGAACACCACGTTCTCCGGGAACTCCTTCGCCGCTATGTCCAGCATGTATGCCCCGGTGGGGATATCGAATGCCGGGACGCTGTGGCAGGCGTCTATCACCCTGGCCCCGGCATTGCTGCTGAAGATGATGCCCTTCAACTGCAGGACGCGGTAATCCTCGATGCCGAAGTCGGTCAGCAGGACCACCGGCATATTAACGTCTTTCGGGGCAGTGCAACCCGTTCCCATGGAGATGAACAGGACTACCGACAGCAGCAGGATGGATGCAACCATGATTTTATTCACGATAACTCCTTTCAGGGCAACAACAGGCAACTATAATATCGGTCTGAATTTGGGAAGGCTGAATTCCGGAGTAATATCTTCCCAGATTACTTTCACAGGCATATCGCACTTAATTTTATCAGGTTCGCAGCCGACGATATTGCTGAGAAAATGGGGACCTTCCCCAAGCTCGATGACCGCGGTGGTATACGGCACTTCATGCTCAAATCCCGGATGGTATGCCTGGTGATAAACCGCATAAGTATATATTTTCCCGTTGCCGGTTGCTTCTATCACTCTGGTATCGCGGGACTGACAGCCCGGGCATATGATTGATGGCGGCCAGCGGACAAGGCCGCAATTACGACATTTTTGAAATAATAGCCTGTGTTCCCTGCAACCGTCCCAAAAGAATTTATCGTCGGCATTCGGCTGTGGTAAAGGTTTCAAATAGGTCATGGCCGGATTACAGCCTCCTCAGAATGACGGTGGCGTGGGTCTGCAGTATGGCGCCGTTGTCACTGCACAGTATTATTTCAGGCGTTCCGGTGCCGGTCTCAGGTCCCAGCTGCCGCTTACCGCACCGGCCCCTCAACTGCATTACGGCCTCAGTAAGCTGGGTCAGCCCCATGAAGTAAGCCTCTGAAAGCAAGCCACCGGATGTATTGACGGGCATCCTGCCGCCCGGACCGATTGTGCCGCCTTTGAACCAGTCCTCCCCTTCGCCCGGCTTGAAGAAACCGTAGTCCTGCAGCGTGATTTCCACTGTATATGTGAAGCAGTCATATATCTCGCAGGCATCGATATCGCTGAGGGTGATCCCGGCCATGTCGAAGGCTTTCTCACCTGATTGCCTGGCCCCCGTTGGTCCCGCCATATTCAGGGACTGCTCTATTTCATAGGCTGTATTATGCTGCCCAATTCCCATAACAGCCACGACGGGATGCTTCAGGTCGCGGGCTCGCTCGACAGTAGTTACAATGCAGGCCCTGCCGCCGTCGGTAATCAGGCAGTTATCAGGGACACGCAGAGGCTCAACGACCCACTTCGATTTGTAGTAGTCTTCGAAAGTCAGTGTGCGGTTTTGCATCTGGGCTATGGGATTCAGGTTAGCCCACTTTCTCTGGTCTACAGCGATGTGTTTCCATGTCTCAGGCCCGGTGTGAAAGGTGTGCATGGCCCTGCGGGCTGCCATGGCGTATCCGGCTGTCGCACCGAACTGCCCGAAGACAGCTTTGGTGAGATTGTCTACTGCCCGTGCGAAGAAATCACCGCCGGACAGCGGGTTGTGCGCATAAGAGATAACGACATACTTGCACAGCCCCATCTCCAACCAGCCCAGCGCATTCAAAAGCTGGCTCCGCGCACAGTTGGCTTCCTGGCTTAATACCCCCGGCGTCAGGCCGACCTGCTGCGCCACCAGATAGGGCGTTACATCGGGCTCACCTCCGGAGGAGGGAAAATGGCGATAGCAAATCAAACCGTCGATGTCTCGAGCCTTCAATCCGGCGTCGTTGATAGCGTTACTGATTGCCTCTGCATGAAAACTCAAAGCGGTTCTGTCAGCGATCCGTCCCTGCGGGGTATAACCCAGGCCGGCAATTGCGTACTTGTCCTTTATTGTCATGAACTGCCTCACAGACTCATCAGTTTTGCCTTTCTTTCAGGATCATATCAGCCACCGGCTATGCCGTATTTCCGGCCGTTTCGGAGTAGCCTGTGCATGCCGGAAACTGCTCCAATTATAATTATGATTCCGGTTTGTTGTCTACAGAGAAGGGGACTGGCTGCGTGCAGGGTATTGCAATTGCATAGCCCGAAATGGTAGTTTTAGCACTAACCACGAAATCTGCCGATTAAGGAGAGCAGCCCATGAAGATGCAGTCGATAAATCCGGCCACGGGGGAGGTGTTGAAGGAATACGATGAGATGACGCCGCAGGAGGCGCAAGCTGCCATACAGCGATCGCACCGGGCTTTTTTAGATTGGAGGAATGCCGGCTTCCGGGAGCGGGCGGACTGTCTGCGTCGGGCAGCCGGGATTCTCCGCTCAAAGGCTGGAGATTATGCCGGGCTGATGGCTTTGGAAACGGGCAAACCGGTGCGGGATGGCAGGGCGGAGGCGGAGAAATGCGCCTGGGCCTGCGAATATTTTGCCGACAACGGGGAGCGGTTCCTGCTGCCGGAAACTATCGATACCGGCGCTGGCAAAAGCTATGTGACCTTCATGCCGCTGGGCGTGATACTGGCGGTGATGCCCTGGAACTATCCTTTCTGGCAGGTCTTCCGCTGCGCCGCGCCCGCCCTCATGGCAGGCAATACGATAGTGCTGAAGCACGCCTCCAACGTGCCCGGCTGCGCCCTTGCCATAGAGGAGATCTTCCGCAATGCCGGCTTCCCTGCCAATGTGTTCAGTACATTGCTGATAGGCAGCAGCCAGGTGGATGCTATCATCGAGAACCCCCTGGTGAGGGGCGTCAGCCTCACAGGCAGCGTGGCGGCAGGGAGGTCCGTAGCCCGCAAAGCAGGTGAGATGCTGAAAAAGACAGTGCTGGAGCTTGGCGGCAGCGATCCCTACCTGGTGCTGGCCGACGCCGACCTGAAACCTGCGGCCGCCGTTTGCGCCTCGGCCAGGCTGATCAACTGCGGCCAGAGCTGCATTGCCGCCAAGAGGTTTATAGTAGTCCGGTCATTGAAAGATGACTTCGAAAGGATGCTGGTGGAGCAGATGGGAGCGGTTAAAACGGGCGACCCCCTGCAGGAAGATACCATCATGGGCCCCATGGCCAGGCTGGATTTAAGGGACAACCTGCACCGGCAGGTGGTTAAGAGCATCGAGATGGGAGCGAAGCTCCTTCTCGGCGGTGTGGCGCCTGAAGGCAGGGGGGCTTTCTACCCGCCCACCGTGCTCACCGATATCAGCAGGGGGATGCCGATGTATGACGAGGAATCGTTCGGCCCCGCGGCGGCGATCATAACTGCAGAGGATGAGGAGGAGGCCATCCGGGTGGCCAACGAGACGAGCTTCGGCCTGGGCGCCGCGGTCTTTACGCGCGACCTTGCCAAGGGTGAACGTATCGCAGCAGGGGAGGTGGAAGCCGGCCTCTGTTTCGTTAACTCACAGGTGAAGTCCGATCCGCGCCTGCCCTTCGGCGGAGTCAAGGACAGCGGCTACGGGCGCGAGCTCTCCGGCTTCGGCATTAAAGAGTTCGTGAACATCAAGACCGTGGTTGTGGTATAGTCCCGCAAACCGGCACAGCGGACTATGCCCGCCTCCTGTCCCGTTCAAACAGCTTTTCTATGGCAGAAAGCCCGGCAAAGTTCAAAACGAAGCCTGCCATATAAATCAATATTATCATGCCGCTGACGGCCAGCCATTCCAGGTCGGTAGGCGGTGGAATCTGGTAAATGAACAGGTTGAGCAGCAAGATCACGCTCACGCTGGTTAATACCAGGATGAACACATTGTACGCTGCGCTCAGCCCCTCTCTCATTCAACACACCGCCAGTTCAGAATGTCAACCTTCACGGAAAGTATAGCATTAAACAGCCGTGATGCTGATTGAAGTGCGCATAGGGCCGGGGAAGCGCAAGCTGACGGAGTCCATCCTGCAGGTCAACCGGCTCAGCGGGACTCCTGTGGAGAAAATGCACAGGGTTCCCCGCATCTCTCTGTACGGCAGCTTCTCGGCTGATTACAGGCAGGCAGGTCGGGTGAAAGAGATACTGCACTCCGTCGGCATGAACTATTCATTGCTGCCCTATGTTATCGACGGCTTCCACTGGATCAACGGCAGGCGGGATTGCTAATGCAGCGGTTAAAATCTTATCTTGAAGACTTAAGCAAGCGTTGATGCTGCATCCGTGAAAATATCCTATACCGGAAAATAGTCAGGTGAAATTCAAGCAGGGCCTTCCCATGGCATGCTTACGGGGATTGAATCCTTTTTACAACTTCAAGCATGCAATACTGGTACGGCAGGCCACAGGGATTGGCATAAAACCTGTCCCTTAAGCGGCTATAGATCTCTTCTATCATGCCTTTGTTGTTTGAAGCCAGACCTATGGCGACGGATGATTTGCTCCACGCCCGCACAACATGTGCCAGCGTGGTGGCAAGCCGTGCTCTTTCCTCAGGATCACCCAGCTTATTTTGCGATTTTGTAAAATAAGCGCAGGGGACGGTCATATCCTCAAAAGATTTCAGAAATAGAATCCGTTTGATATCTGCTTCGTTCATTAGGGCTTTCATTTCTTGCGGAGTGGCAAAATAGTCCGGCACAAAAATCGCCTTAAGCTCTTCCTTTGAAAGGAGGCCTTCGCGCTGCAATTCCTGGCATATATCACGAATGTTGTTATATCCGGCCGATGCCGGCCAGCGATCACCCCCTAGATTTGCCAGGTTGGCCATGAATAAAGCGCCGCCTTCAACCAGTTCGGCAGCACATTCGTGTAAAAAAATCCGCCAGTCGTTACGCCACTTTTCAACGAATTTGCGCCGCTCTTTATTAGCTAGCTGGTTGGCCTGGATGCACATTGGATGCTGAAAAAAATCTGCCTTAACCGTTTTTGTATTCAACCAGTGTAGCGAGGTGGAGGAAAATCCGATATTTAGTTTGCCTGAAATTTCAGGAAAGGGTTCATAAAAGGAACGCCTGATATATTCCGCTTCTATACCCTCCAGCTGCGCTAACCTGGATGTTTTCCAGAATTTATTAAAGCCGTCCGGATCTGCTATGTCGATATAGACGAGCCTGATTTTCAGTGAAGGATTCACCGCGCGGATTTGTGCGATGATTTTTTCAAACATCTCGCTTGAATTTACCCCGTCATCAGCCCCGTAGTCTGCTATAACGAGAGGCTTTTCTGAATGCATGTCGGCTATCCGGGGGGCTATGCTCCGGATATAGGATATGATCTTTGGCAATACTATCGATTCCACTGCCCTGGCAGTATCTGAAATCCAGCTGTAGTCCTGTGTCATGGTAGGTGAATAGGGCAATGATGTTGAATCGGACTTTTTCTTGTCTGCCATTTTTATTCTCCTTAAACATTAACCGCTGTGATTTCTCGTCTCAATCAATAATAGTAATCCATATACCTCGCTGCGCATTCAGAAAAAGATACAATATTACCGGCGTATTTGTCCAAGCCTGGTCTTAAACAGGATCAGCGGACAGCCGCCAAAGTTGCCAGGGTCTGATATTTCCGGAGGCAGCCCATTGGCTTATGGGAGAAAGTAACTCCGAATATATGTATGCCCGATACGAGGATCTCTGAATAGTAATCTCCTTTATGCCCATTGAAACAGGTCTACCGGGCATGTTAACATCGGGAAATGCTGATTGAAGTGCGCATAGGGCCGGGGAAGCGCAAGCTGACGGAGTCCATCCTGCAGGTCAATAAGCTCAGCGGGACTCCTGTGGAGAAAATGCACAGGGTTCCCCACATATCCCTGTACGGCAGCTTTTCGGCTGACTACCGGCAGGTGGACCGCGTCAAGGAGGTCCTGCTCTCCGTGGGCAGGAACTATTCGTACCTGCCTTACCTCATCGACGGCTTCCGCTGGATCAACGGCAGGCAGGGCAGGGTGATCTATTTCAACATCGTCCCCTCACCTGAGTTCAAGAAGTTCCGCCAGGAGCTGGCGCAGCGGCTGCTCAGGATAGTGCCCGAAACAAGGCCGTTCGACAAGGAGGAAGATTTTCTCTTTCATTCCACCCTGGCCTACAGGCTGGACAGCAGGGAGTTCGAACGGATATGGGCATATGTATGCAGCGACAGGCCGCCGGAAACCAAGTTTTCAGCTCATGCGGATGCCGAAGAGCGCTATATGCGCTATTTCTACCTGCCGCTGAATGCACTGAGGGTCAGCTTTTTGAACGATCAATCCAAATTACTCTGTGAGTATGATTTCCTGCAGCAGAGGCTGCTTACACGGGCTGAATCGCTGAGCTCCGATGAGTGGGGGAGGACATTGAAGCTTTTCAGAATCGCCGGCGGCATCGAGGGCGCCAGGCCGGGGGCCGGCCGGACGCCGCCCTACGTTATCAGCGACCTGCACCTGGACCACGCCAATATCATTGAATACTGCGCCAGGCCGTTTCTCTCCTCGAATGTGGAAGAGATGAATAGCATACTGGTGGATAACTGGAACAATGTTGTCGGGACAGGTGAAATTTACTTCCTTGGCGACCTGTCTTACGGGAAGGATTCAAGGCCGGTGGATCACTGGCTGGGCAGGCTGAGGGGAAAGAAACATTTGATCAGGGGCAGGTACGATGCCGGTACTCGGGACGTTAAGGAATATGCGGAGGTTAAAAGCGGCAGGTATAACTTCCTGCTGACCCACGACCCCGGCAGGCTGCCCATCGACTGGAACGGCTGGGTAATTCACGGGCATAAGCACAATAATGATATGAAGAACTACCCCTTCATCAACGGCGACAGGAAGACGATCAACGTGTGCCCGGAGCTCATCAACTACAGGCCTGTAAGCCTGGACTTCCTGTCCTCGCTGAAGCTGAGTTCCATCAGGAGGATGGACACTATAGACAGCATGCCGGTGATGCGGTAACCTGTTAGGCAGCGGATGATTAAAAGGCGAAGGAGTTAAAAAACGATGCAGACATTTGATGTGATCAGCCCCATGACCGGCCGAAAAGTTGCTTTATATCCTTTAATGGATGGCAATGAAGTTGACAAGCTGGTACAGAAAGCACGCAGCAAACTGGAGGAGTGGTCGGCAAGCCCGATCAAAGAGAGGACGAGGATACTTTCGAGGGCGGCCGGGTTACTGGCCGAGAACGCGGTCCATTACGCTGAGAGGATATCTGCAGAAAACGGCAAGACCAGGTTCGACGCCTTGATAGCGGATATATACCCGTCCTGCGACCTGATGCATTTTTACTCCCGCAATGCGGCTAAATTCCTGGCTCCCGTGCGTGTGGAGGGAAGCATCATGATGCCGGGCCGCAAAATGTATTATACATTCGAGCCCCGGGGCGTGGTCGCCGTCATATCCCCGTGGAATTACCCGTTCGGCCTGTCGGCGGGGCCGGTGGTCTCGGCTGTGACCGCAGGCAATACGGTGGTGCTCAAGCCTTCCAGCCAGACCCCGGACAGCGGCATCATGGTTAAGGAGATTCTGGAAAAGGCAGGCCTGCCGGAGGGCGTGGTCAACGTGGCCACGGGGAGCGGCTCAGTGACAGGACAGGCGCTGATAGAGAATCCCGGCATCGATATGTTCTTCTTCACCGGCTCCACGGAGATCGGCCGCAGGGTGAACATCAAGGCGGCGGAAAGGCTGGTGCCGGCCGTCATGGAGTTGGGTGGAAAAGATGTGGCTATTGTAACAAAGAACGCCGACCTTCAAAGGGCGGCCAACGCGATCGCCTGGGGAGCATTCACCAACTGCGGGCAGACCTGTATAGGCATGGAAATATGCCTGGTGGAGCGGCCGGTGTACGCTGAGTTCCTGGAAAAGCTTACCGGCATAGTTAAGGACATTAAATCCGGAACTTCGGTGGGGTGTGTTGGCAGCATGACCATGCAGTCGCAGTACAAAATCGTGGAGCGTCAGGTTGCGGATGCTGTGTCCAAAGGGGCCAAACTGCTGCCCGAGGGCGTACTGAACTGCAAGCTGGACGGGATGTGCTATCCCGCTGTTGTGCTTACTGACGTTACCGGGGACATGCTGGTAATGAAAGAGGAGACCTTCGGCCCGCTACTGCCGGTGCTGCCCTATGACGATATAGAAGATGCCGTCAGGATCGCCAACAGCACGAATTACGGGCTGTCCGGGGCGGTATTTACGCAGGACATGGAGGAGGGGAGGAAGATAGCCGGCAGGATGAGGACCGGATCGGTGAACATCAACGACACGCTGATCACGTTTGCTGCGCCAGGGCTGCCGTTCGGCGGCGTTAAAGATTCGGGAATAGGCAATTACCACAGCGAGATCGGCCTGAGGGCGTTCACGAATATTAAATCCGTCTCTGAAAACAAAAAAGGCCTGAAGAAAGAGTTCTATCATTACCCTGTAATGGAAGGCAGCGAGCAGGGCATGCTGGACGTGCTGCGATTCCTTTACACGCAGAGCGCCGGGCAGAAGCTGAAGAAGCTGTTCAAGGTGCTGCCGTTCATGCTCAAGATGCAGAAGGAAGGCAGCAAGTGAACGTGCCCGGGTAGACAGCTTTTTATTTCGGTTTGCTGAAATCCAGCTTATAGTACTCGCTGTTTTGCGGCAGGTTCACCGTTAAGTTAGGCGCGTAGCCGATTTCCACGCTGCCTTTCGTTATCCTACAGTCGAGTACATGCCCTCCATAATTATTTCCGCTGTTGATGAAATGCGCGTGATAACCGGGATAATTGAGGTCACCGATGCAGGAGGGGCTGAAAAACGTCACCAGCGTGCTGTCCACGTTGTTGAACTCAAACGTGGGTTCATTCTGGGAGATGGTGGCATAAGGCGTGGTCGGATAGGGCCGGTTCAATTTCGTCAGGCTTCTTGCTTTCAGGTAGCTGAATGTGCCGCTTATTTTCATGGCATAGAAAATGTTCTGCGTGGGTAACTGGCTGGTCAGGTACTCTTTAAGCTGCTCCCAGGTAAGCTCCTTGTCCACCGTGACGACTTTATCGACTTTCAGGAAGGTAGCTGAAGCCCAGGGCGTTTTCCAGCTATCGTCCGCCGGGCTGATCTTCCCCTGCGCCCCTATCCGGTAGTATTTGCCGTCCAGCCCGATAAGCTCACCGTCGATCCCGTTGGTGGTGCCCAGCATAAAATCACCGTGGCGTTTCAGCTCTCCGAGCGTGATTTCACCATCGTAAACACTCCTCGAAAGCGCGCCGAACGATCCTGCAATGAACACGGTTTTACTATCATTCTGCGCGGTTGTACAACCGGCAACGGCGATGCTAACGGGCAATAACAAGACAAAGACCATCAGCAAAACAGTTATCGAGCTCCGGTGTTTCATATTTAAATCCCCTTCTTATATTTAATCTGGCGTCAGATAAGTTTATCATTTTCCACTTAATTTTGGGATGAAACCGGGGAAACAAGCCCTATACTGAATTACTTGCCGGGATCAAATATCGAGGCGTCTGATTGCTTTACAGAGTTAACCGTATAGTTGGTAAGAGGTGTGAACAAAGGCTCCATTTTAATCCAGCCCCGCAGTATGAGCTCGATTAAGGGACGGAGCAGCTTAATAATCGGATTGACAGTCCAGGCCAGCGGCGCCAGGAGCCAGGCCATGACCAGGGACAGCGGGCTGAGCACGATGACAAGCAGGTTGAAAAGCAACAGGTTTATGCCAATGACTCCTCTCACATTTGGCTTTCCTGAAAGCTTTTCCCCGCCGAAGCGTTCGTGCTCCCAGTTGTAGTAGTACCTCATGAACATTTTTACCCATTTTATCATTACCAGAAGGTCTTTCCTCATGGCGCCGAGAATGCACCTGGTCAGTGGGGTGCCCACATGCGTTAAGATGCCGGGACCGAACTGGTAGTTCACTCCAGCTTTTAAATCCTTCCTGCGGTGGCTTTCCTGGGCCTGGCGCAGGTTCCATCTTCCCTTACAGGTGATCGTCCACTGGATTATGGGGTGGGCTTTGATCCTCCGGTCGTATTTACTGAGGAATGCGGCAGAGGTGTCGTTGGTCTTGAGCGACTCTATGGCTATGTCGGCGGCAATGTCGGCTGAGAACCAGGCGGCGGGAACGCCGTCGCACAGACCTGTGCTCTCCAGACCGGCTGCATCCCCCACAAGTATCATGCCGTCCGCCACATTGGGCATGTTGCGCAGCCTGCCGTCCAGCCCCACGAATATTTCAAAGCCCTCCCACATCCTGGCACGCATCACGGCATGTGGCGCGATCTCGTCCCTCCACCAGGGCAGTTGCGAGATGATGTTCTCGTGATATTCGTCGAACAGCCTGACCAGGTTGGGCACCTGCCCTCCGTCCAGCGCCAGGCACTGGTCCTGCATCCAGTGTATGCTGTTTTTATAGGGCCAGCTCATCAGGCCGTTGCCATGTCCGAGAGGGGGAGCGATCATCTGCTCATCGAACCCCCAGCAGAAGCGCAGCGTATGTCCGAAAACCCTGTCGATCACTTCCCTGGGGCATTCATAGTCATAAGTATCGGCCAGAGAGATGGCTTCCGGCGGGTATTTCTCCCTGATCCCGGCCTTCACTGCCAGGATGCCCTGCGATCCTTCACAGTCGATCACGATCCTCGCCCCGATTTTTTCGCCCCGGTCCGTGATTACCCCTTTGATATGCCCGTTCTCTTTGATAACGTTCACGGCAGTGGTGGAGGTCATCAGTTCAGCCCCGCTTTCAACCGCCTTCTCCACCTCCCACTCGATGAACGGCTTGCAGTAGGCGTTATAGCCGAAGGCTATTACCGGTGATAACGGCCTGGGTATCCTCAGCTCAACGATGTCGATATCTGCGGCTGTTATATCATAGATAACGTAGTTCCTTATCCCGTCCACCGGCCTTTCTATGGGCGGATTGCCGTCTCGTATAAAGGACGGGCCGAATAAGAATCCGTAGATGGGTATGGTCAGCCCCGAGATTACCTTCTCCCCGGGGTTCTCTGACCTTTCCAGCAGGAGGGTTTTCAGGCCGGCCTCAGCGCATTTTTTGGCTGCCACGGGCCCGGCAAACCCGGCTCCCACAACGATAACATCGTATTCCTGCGGCATGCGGTTATCCCCAGTCGCTCCTGTATCCCGTGCCTCCCCGCGGCCAGGAGAAATCTATAGCGCCTTCCCCGCATACGTACCAGCAAGCTGCGCATTCCATGCATTCATCCAGGCTCTTTATCGCGGCCAGCTTGTTGTGGATCTCGAAACAGCGGCCCAGGCACACCTTCAGGCAATTGCCGCAGCCCGTGCACTTAGCCTCATCTATACTGATAAAATTGCCGGTGTCCCCGATCCATTCGACGCCCGGGAATTTATGCGATTTCCTTGACATTGAATTCTCCCTGCTTTCTCCCGACCTCTTAAAATCATATTTCTCTGTATTGTCACATAGAGGCTGCCGGATTGGCAATATGCGCTGAATCCAAGACATGATATACTTCCCATCGATGAAGAGGGCATTGGTCATAAGCCTGATCGTAATTGTGGCTGCTGTCATCGTTATTATCTCTTTACAAATAGCAGCAGTCCCGGGAGGGCAGGGCGCTGGGGCCGGGCCGGCCGAGATCACCATACTGCATATCAACGACACACATGCCCACCTCGAAGATATAGCGCGCAGGGCTACCCTGGTGAAAAATGCCCGCAATGAGGTGGGAGCGCAGAAAGTACTCATGTTCGACAGCGGCGATGTCTTCATGGGCACGCCCTATTTCAACCTGATGAAGGGGCAGGCCGACCTTGGGTTCATGAATACGCTGGGCTATGACGCCATGACACTGGGCAACCACGAGTTTGATTCTTATACAAAAACGCCGCAGTATCTTAATGAGTTTGTAACAGGCGCAAAATTCCCTATTGTCAGTACCAACCTCGATTTTTCACAGGTGCCTGCACTGAAGGATAAAACCATAAACACGCTCATTGTAGAGAAAAACAGCCAGAGCTTCGGTATCCTGGGGCTCACGACGGAAGAGACGGCGGAGATAGCCGATCCGGGCAAAAATATTGCCATCAGGGACCATGTTGCCACGGCCCGCGAAGCGGTAGCCGGGTTCCGCAGCAAGGGCATCAATAAGATCATCGCCCTCACGCATATCGGCTGGGATAATGATATAAAGCTGGCGCAGCAGGTCAGCGGCATAGACCTGATTCTCGGCGGACACAGCCATACCCTGCCTTCCCTTTATCCCACGGTAGTGGAAAATGTTGAACCCACACTGGTAGTGCAGGCGGAGGCCTATGGTAAATACCTGGGCAGGCTGGATTTGTCATTCGATGGGCAGGGGGTAATCAGGAAACATACGGGTGCACTGGCCGTGGTTAAAGACGCCGCCGAGGATACGGAGTATGCTGCCAGACTGTCAGAGTATAAGGCGCCCATTGACCGGCTCAAAACCACTATTGCGGGTAAAACCCTGGTTGACCTTGACGGGGAGCGGGCCGATATCAGGACCGGGGAAACGAATTTCGGCAATCTTGTGGCTGATGCTTTCCTGGACAAGGCTGAATTGACGAAAGCCTCGATCGCTATTGTTAACGGCGGCTCCATCCGCACTTCCATTCCTGCCGGTGATATCAGCCTGGGGCAGATACTGACAGTCATTCCTTTTAATAACGATATTGTAACCCTGGACATCACGGGAGAACAGCTTATTGCCGCGCTGGAGAACGGGGTCAGCAAGGTGGAGGCTGTGGAGGGCAGGTTCCCCCAGGTGGCCGGGATGAGATTTAGCTGGAACCCTGTGAACCAGCCCGGTTCACGTATTATCAGCGTTGAAGTTATGATGAATGGCGGTTTCCAGCCGGTTGATAAAACCGCCATCTATCGCATAGCAACAAACAGCTATTTATCTGGTGGCGGCGACGGCTATTCAGCTTTAAAGCAGGGCAGGAACCTGCAATACCTCGGTTTCATAGATTATGATGTGATCAGGGAATATATCGCAACCAGTTCGCCGGTAAGCCCGAAGGTGGAAGGCCGCATTACCCGGATACAGTAGATCTCCTGATTTTTCTCTGGATTCAGCCTATGGTTTGACTATCACCTTGACCGATTCGTCGGCCCTGGTTACCTTAAAAACGTCAGGGAAGCCGTGACACCGCAGGACTAATCAGTTTTAGTATACGACGTGCCAGGCTTTTTCCTTGTCTGAGCAGCCACTGTTTCGATTATTGTCATGGCTTTTGTATCTGATATTTTCATAGTCTTCGCCAGCTTTTCGACAGGTTGCTTTAGAAATTCTGCAACAGTACGAATGCCGGCAGCTTTAAGCATATTGATATATTGTTTATTTAAGCCGGGCTGTCCCTCAAGGGAAGCTGTCCCGGTGGGCACTTTCCGGTCGAAACTCATGAACCGGCTGGTTCCGGCACTACTTGTGACGACTACTTCTCCGGCAACGACCCCTTTGGGTAATCGTGCGGTTATCCGATTTGGCGACGAGTCGAGTACTTCAGCGACATAATCCGCAATCAGGACACTCTTGTCCGGCGCCATCGTAAGGTTGCTGCCTGTAATAGTGATTACATCATTCTCTACCTGAACATACCAGACCTCAGGTATATTCAGTACGCCGGCAATGCGATCAGGTTTAATATCCGTCATATTCGCAATTGACTGGCGCATTTCGCTGCTTATCGCCATTTTCTGGAGGTTGTTAACGTTGAATATGCTCAGCCGGTTCAATCGCCCTACTTCTACCATGCTGAATCCGAGGTCCTTAATCGGGCGCGTATCGGGCTTGGTCTCAAATCCGGGTTCATGTGTCTGTACCTGGTCTCTCAACATGTAGGGAATATCGAGTTTCATCACACTGGTACCCGATTCACCGGGGAGCGCAGTGCGGAAAAGCCATTTCTTCAATTTTGGATCGTAGCGGGCAAAGACACTGAGCTCAAAATGTGTGGTCGTGAGTCCAAAGCTGACCCCGCGGGCATAAGATTTCAGATGCAATGTATCCTGGAAGCGGTCGAACTCAGCTGAAAGCGACTCAATGAGCTCATGCAGTTCCCATTCCTGGTTGGGTATTGTCTTATCCGGCATAAGTTATGTTCCACCTTATTTTCATCCGGCATGGCCGGGAAACACGCGTTATTCCGGGCGATTCGGCCAACGGCTCAATCAATATTCTCCTGTAAGGTAAAGCTCCGGTCAGGCCTGTCAACCTGACACTGAGTGGCACTTCGATTTCTACGGAATCCATTTTGAGTGCAACTATAAGCGAAGTGGTATCTACACTCCCCAGGCCGTCCCGGAGCTGGGAGTGAAAATTCATCAGGAAATCAGCAAGTGTGGTATACGTGTTATAAATACCCTTGATTAGAAACACTTATAGGTTAATGAAGCGCTTTTATCGCCGCAAGTAACAGTCACAGCCTGATCTCCTGCTGTTACGCCATTAGGGATTTTTATTTGTACCGCCTTGTCACTGATCACTTTGAGTTCAGATACAGATTTATTGCCTACCGTGATAGTGGGATCAGTTATGTTTTCACCAATTATGTATACCAAGTCACTCGCTTTTTTCTCAAGAGGCACAATGAATTCCAATTTGAGCGCCGTAGAAGCCTGTATGGCGGAAACTGATGATGCCGGAAGTGCCGGGAAATAATCGGTATGGCCGTTTAGCTCCATACCGCCGATAATAGTGGCGTCCATGGTGACCTTGCTGAATGACGATTCGTTAGCCACTCTTACGCTCAGTGATCCGTAGGTGGCGCCGGCTTTGACACCCCAGGCTTTAACAAAGCCAACCTGTGTATGGACATATGCCCCCACCCGTTCCGTGTTTACGGCAGCTTTGCTCGCCGTTTCAATGTCGGTTGTCTGGACTTTAAACGTCATGGAGCTATAGATTTTGACCTGGTCTATGACAATACGGGCCATTCCCTGGGTCGCCATCGCCTGTAATTGGTCTATCATAGTATGAGCAAGGTGACGTGCTATACCCTGTCGGAATTTTTTAACTTCTTGCTCTTTAAAGAAAAAATCTTCTTTATCTTCATCCGTTGGATCCGCTTCCTTAGTGGGTTTACCACTAACAAGCTCCGTCCAGTCAGAGTCACTAAGTCCAATCTTTTCGATAAGGCTGTTGTAAATCGAGTTATATTGGTCCCACGGGTGATTCTCAGGTGAGCTTGGTATAATTAGGAACTTATAGTCAGTCCTCACGGTCGTTCCGCCCTTGCCATCCGGATAATTGTCAATAAGGAATTTATTGACCATGTCATCGGTGACGTTCTCGGTCTGGAAGGTGCTAACTGTCTTTGCCAGGTTGGCAATAAGGTCGGCGTAGGCCTCCATCTGTTTGATTGTTCCTGCGATGATGGCTGTAAATACGCCATCAATCAGTTTGGCCGTGAATTCCGGGAAAGGTATCTCGGTGACGTTTCTAAGGGCATTTACTCCTGCAGCAAGTCCAGCACCAACAGCCATATCATACCTCCAGATCTTTTCTACCCTGGCTTATCACATCCTTGTTCGCCACGGATTATCTGCTGATTATACGCGTCAATGATTAAATAGTAAATACCTTTTTACAATCCGCAGTGAAAAAATTTTCAGTGGACCTATTGAAGCTAAAATATAATAGATTAAATGGCAAGTATCAGTTCTAAGCGAGATCTTCTATTCAGGGAATGCGTTTACTGGGGGAAAATTTTCCTTGACCGATTCGTCGGCCCTGATTTGCATCTCAATAAAGGGCAGGGTCGATTGTCTCTCTTGTTATTTCAGGCTGATCTTTTTAATCAGCTTGGAGACCGCCTTGTTGAAGCGCGGCTCGTAGAAAAGGAACGGCTGGATGGGATACCTGGTGCCTTTTTCGTCTGTCTCCTTTAGCCCGGTCAGAAGATTCTCCAATTTCTCAAAAGGCAATGTGAAGGCCATTTCGTCATCGGCGGCCATGCCCAATTGCCTTTCGCCCCTGCCCGGCACCACGTAGGACGCCTTCTTATTGATAACCGGCTCGATCATCTCGCCGACACATGAAAGCCCGGCGTGGCCCCTCGATTCCATCGGCATTCCTTCGATATATACCGATGATTGAATCCACCTGGCTATCTGCGCCGGGTTTCCGTAGATTAAAATCACGTCCGGCTTTTCGATCACTCCCGCATTGATGGGCGCCACTATATACCCTTTCGATGGGAAATTTTTCTCCCCTACTAAAAACGACTGTTTTTACAGCGAAAGCCTTGCCCTCTCTTCGTCCTTAATATAACCGGCGAAAACCATGAAGTTTACCAACTCCTCCTTCCTGTTCAAATCGCCCGGGTTGCCCCAGCCGAATGCCAGAAGCGCTGCGGCGCAGTTGGTTTCCTCCGGCGTCACGGCCATTGCCATGTGCCATTTACGGGCAATAGTGTTTGCCTGGCACAGAGGCATTTTCACCCCCGCCGTGCTTGGGCGCATGATGCCTGCGGGAATTTCCTCGCTGCTCCGGATGTACTTTATGGACAAGGAGAAGTCTTGACTCTCAAATAGCGCAGTAACGTCTCATATACTTCTTTAAAATCTGTCATGCTGCAGATCATTCCCTTCGGTTTATTTGTGTTAGATTAGACACCGTTTGCCGCGGGTTTAACGCGCAGGCCTGGTGAACATGTGCTGAGCCAGCAGGGCTGTGAAACCAGGGTCGTAGGGGCCGGCTTCAACGCATTCCCCGGTTTCGGACATAATCCTTTCCACATCGCCATACCGGTAGAATTTCTTGAGCTTGTCTTCGTAGGAAATGCCCATGGCTTCACCTATGACGGTGAGCAGGTTCTCAATTTTGAACGGGTATGAAGGCTCCATCGGGCAAAATTGAAAATGGCATCCCTGGCAGGCGTCCACCAGCACATCGGCGCCGGTCCTGGCAGCCTCCTCCATGACCTTCTCGGCCATTGCCATGCCTACCTTCCGCTGCTTGCGGCCGACGACCGCCCCGCAGCAAATAGACTCCTCCTTATTACTGTCCATTTCAACAAAATCGAGGCCGGGAATGGCTTTCAATAAGGTCCGCAGGGAGCTGTTGTCACCGATTACCCTGGAAAGGGAGCAGGGGTCATGCAGTGTAACCTTCTTATTGACCGGGTGGTCCAATCCGAGGTCATTGATATGCCGACTCAGGAAGCAAAACATCTCCTCATACCGGAAAGGCGCGGGACTAACTTCACGGTCGTACTGTGTGATCCTTCCGGCGCACTCCGAGCAGCAGAAGATGACCAGCTCAGGTTGGAAAGCGGCCAGGGCGTTGTACAGGTTTTTAACATGGGCATCAGCTTCATTCAGGTCCACGCCCAGGCAACGTACGCCGCAGCAGAGCTCGCCGCCGGCGACAATGACGAAGTCCCCTCCCAGCCTGCGCATGATATCGCGTACGAGAAAGATTTTGTCCGGCATCATAACCATGGCGCAGCCTGTAAAGACAACAAAATCCCTGTGCTGCGGCTTGTCGGGCACGTGTGCCATCCAGTCTTTTTCTTCCGGTTTGACCTGCATGCTGGCCAGGATGTCCGGCACGAAGAGATTGCGGTCGCCCATATTTATCTCCATCAATGGATAGCGCTTCTTCCCCGATTTTACGATTTCAAGCTGCAGCAATTCCTGTATGATTACAGGGTTTATATCCAGGAGACACGCATCACGACATTTTGAGCAGTGCGTACAGCTGGCTGCTCTGAGTGAGGCTTCTTCCGACAGGATGCCGTCTTTGAGAGCTGCAATAACCTTTTCCTGAATTTCGGATGCCGGCAGGTATGCGAGAGGTGACAGCGGAATTGCCGGGCACACTTCCACGCAGGCGCCGCAGAGATTACAGTCTTCAATGATTTGCTGTTTCTTCCGACCGTATAATTCTGAGAGCGAAGCTGCGTCCATATTTTTCCCCTTTATAATCACGCAAATTTGTTTGTGCTTGCTGCTGATGATCTAGCCGGAAACTGGCCGTCCGTATTAGTAACAGACTTGCCAAGCAGGACCTACGGTTTGACTATCACCTTGACCGACTCATCGGCCCTGGTTTGAATATCGAAGGCTTCGTTGATCTGGTCAACGGGGAACTCATGGGAGATGAGCGGTTTAACTTTCACTTTACCGTCGGCCAGCAGCTTGATAGCTTCCTTGAGTTCCTTGCTGGGCTCGCCCCTGCCCGGCAGGAAGGAGCTGATCAGGTGGATCTGCTTGTGAATGATGTGATTGACGTTGATGGGCACGTCCTGCTCGAAGAGCCCCACCGCAACAACACGGCCCCCGGTGCGTACCATCTCGATTGCCTGCTGCAGGGCAATCACCGCCCCGGAGCATTCCTCAACGATGTCGGCACAACCGCCGCCCTTACCGCTGAAGCTGCGGCCGGTGCCGGTCAGCTCGATCACTTTCTCCAGGGGATTCGTTTTGGCGGCATTGATAACTACATCCGCGCCGAGCTCCTGAGCCAGCTTTAAGCGCTTCTCCGATACATCGGAGACTATAACCTTTGATACATACTGCTTGAGCACCTGCATCACGGTCAGGCCGATGGTGCCCAGCCCTGTGACCACGCCTGTTTCAAACGGCTTGGGGTCTGCCAGCATAACCCATTTATATGCGCCTGAAAGCGGGTCGAAAAACGAGGCTTCCTCGTAGCTGATATTGGCCGGAATTTTAAATACATTCCTGTCCACAACGGCATCCGGGACCATGGCAAACTCGGCATAACCGCCATTCCTGCTGTAGCCGATCAGCATGTGACGCTGCATCTTATCGCACATCCAGAACTTGCCCGATTTGCAGTAATCACATTCGCCGCAGGGCTTATGCGCCAGTGAAGGGCACCACTGCGGCTGTGCCCGCAGGCACCAGAAACATTTGCCGCAGGCTCTTTTCGCCAGCTCGACCCCGAACTGCAGGGGAACCACACGCTCGCCCACCTTGATCCCTTTTACTTTTTTGCCGACTTCCACAACCTCTCCGGCCAGCTCATGGCCCATCACAAAACCGGGACGGCTGAATATACCTTCCTTAAAAGCATGCAGGTCGGAGCCGCAGATGCCGCAGGCTTTGACTTTGATCAGGATATCCGTTTCCTCGATTTTGGGGACTTCGAGGTTTTCCACTTTGAAATTTCTTGCCCCGTAAAATACGGCTGCCTTCATGGTCTCCTCCTTTTTAATGGCTTATTTATGCGGTTCTGGTGGTACAGGACAATCCGGCTGGCGCCGGATACTACGGCGTCATGCCGCTGCATCTGCCGCCGCTGCAGCGGCCCCACCCGGGATAGACGGTATTTAAATAAGAGCTGGACTTCGGAACATAATTGCTGTCGCTGGTCGACGGAATCGTGATATCTATTTCAGACGTTGAAGACGTACCTGTATCAGCGGGAAGTGCATAACCTGTAGAAGTATAAGTCGAAGCGCCCGTATTTGAAGCAGGCGAATAGGGTGTTTGCTTGTAGGGGGTATCCGTTTCCTGCGAATCGTTCGATGGCGCCCCCTGCAGGGTTTCATAGACGGGTGTGCCGGCCCCTGCTTTGGCTGAGTTGGCGCTGTTCTCCACCAGGGCGAAGGTAATGACGAGTAGTACCACGCTGCATACTATCAGTAAAAGGGCGGGCGACCGGGATTGATTTGTGATGTAGGTGTCTTCCATATAGGCGCCTGTCGGCGGCCAGTTGAGCGGCTTGCCGCAGCCGGGGCAACTTAAAAATGTGTTGTCCACCCATGCCTGGCAGTGAGGGCAGTTATAGTACAGGGTTGCCCGGCAGTATCCGCACGATCTTACACCTATGACATTGTGGTTGCCACAGTTGTAGCACGGGAAAACGTTGTTCGTGCTCGCTTGCATCACTAGCCATTATAGCAGCCGGACAGGCAGTGTTCCAGAAACGCCGATGCGGAAAGTCTCTGAGGCCATGAGTACGGCAACTTCGCGCTGCAAATTAAAACAGGTGGAACACGGATTGCAGCAGCCAGATAATGAAAAGGATGATCGCAATAGTTAATATAAGGTTGATCAGCCAGCCCAGGCCGCGAAAAAATCGAAAACCCAGCGCCCACAAAACCACGAGGATGATGGCGATGATTAGAAGGGTACTCATAACTGCCTCCTTAACTGCTTGAAAGATTTAATCTTGCTGTATTATATCCCAATGGCGGCAGTTCCGGTGATGCTGCCAACTATGTGAGCTCAGCTTCCCACCCCGGTCAGCCTTTTAATGGTGACCAGCACATCATGCATCAGGACGTCCTTCTGCTCGATGCTGTAGCGTGATGCCTCTATAGGTTCCCCTATATTAACCTCGATCTTTTGATCGATCTGGAAATCCCAGGTACCGAGCTTGAGGATTTTCTCGCTCCCTTTAATGCCCACCGGTATGATAACCGCCCCAGTCTGCAAGGCAAGTACGAATCCGCCCTTTTTAAATTTCCCCAGTCGCTCTGAGCCCGACCTCGTCCCTTCAGGAGCCACCCAGAGAACGATCCCGCCCTCCATGCTTTTGCGGGCCTCATCGAGGTCCTTGAGCGCTTGCGCGTGATTATGACGGTCGATGGAGACGAACTCCGCATCTTTCATAGCCTGGCCAAAGATGGGTATCTTGAATAGCTCCTTCTTGGTGAGCATGCGGATGCTGCCGGGCAGCGAAACGAAAATCAAAGGTATATCGTAATGACCGCGGTGGTTGGACATGATGATATGCGGTACTCCCGGCTTTATTGCTACGTTGTGTGGATTATTCACCTCCGTGGTGGCGTCAACCGTATGCAGCAGAAAGCTCGACCACCGCCTGAGTATACTGTCCGCGTATTCCCTGGTATAAGTGCGTGAGATTCTTAAGTAAAATACCAGGAAGCAGTAGCGCAGAGTTATAGCCACCGAGGCAGCGATAATCTGGATGGTCTTAAGAAACGATGCCTTCATTTCCGGCTACCTCCATACATTAAATTACACCCTCGAAAAGGTCTTTTTCGCGCTTACGTCCGGGCGGCAGGGGAAAGCCTCTCATGTAACTGTCACTTTCGCTGAGAAAACGATTGGCGAGGCGCCACAGGTTTACCGTGGGCGGGCGTCCTCCACCCTGGCTGGCATGGCAGGCCCTGGCGCGTTCCCTGGTCTCGATGGCCTGTTTGTTGAGTTTGATAACAGTATTAACGGGGAAATCCTCTGCGGCTATAGCCGCCAGGTCTATATCTTTATTACGGCCGAATTTTCTGGGGTCCTGCCCGAAAAGCGGCATCAATTTTACAATAAGCTTGAGCAGGCGGCGCGGGAAGATGTGGAAGAGCAGCTTCTGCGGCTGGAAAGCGGGGCCGGCTTCCGGGTAAAGTCTACTATCACCCGCTGCGTGGAAAGCTTTCACCGTCGCCCTGTGGGCAGCTATATGGTCGGGGTGGTGGTAACCGCCGACGGCATCATGCGTGATCACTACCTGGGGTTTCACCTCGCGTATCACCTTAACAATGCGCCCGGCAGCCTGCTCTAAGGGAGCGGATACAAATGCGTCGGGGTGATTATTATCCTCCGATCCCGGCATGCCGGAATCACGGTAGCCGAGGTGAAAAACGCCCGATAGTCCGAGCACCGCAGCCGCGCATTGCAGCTCGGCCCAGCGCAGGTCTGCGGGTGTGGCATAGCCCTGCAGCCTGTGCGCGCTGATTGTCCCCGCCTCACCGCGCGTGGCGCAGGCATAATATACTTTAACTCCCGCCGCGGCATACTGCGCCAGCGTGCCCCCTACAGCGAAGGTTTCATCATCGGGATGCGCTCCCACGAAAAGCAGAGTTCGTTCCGGCATAACAGACCATATTATAGAGGTTGAAACACATGCAGACAACGGTTGACTTTGACTAAGATTGCAAGTCAGGTCATTATAAATACGGATAGAGCTAAAGCCATAGAATCTCGGAGGCCTACCATTTGTATTAACTAGTATCCTATTGATCGTTTATTTGATAAGCCAGACAAAAGTAATGTAATGCGGAAATTAAAAGATGGCCTAAGATAGAAATATTACTGGGAGCAATTAGCCGAAATATAGATAATTTGTTAAATCTTATAATTGGGGATTCCCCATTGATAAGCATAAATATTATCATGATGGGAAAACGCTAGGAAAATGATTGAGTTATGTGGCATGGCAGAACAGAAATAGCAATTGTTGAACCCCTTTTGCTTGAATCCATTTTTGATGCAATCTTCACAAAACAAGTATATGATGCAGTAATGACTAGCAAAATGTATTGATCGTTTCCCTCGTAAATCAATGCCACCTTTTTTATCTAATAAGTGCGACTGACTATGATAAGGATTTTCAATAACCCTATTAACCATTTTTTCAAGCCGCTCAATAAGTACAGTGTCCCTTTTATGATTTTCCTTGCAGTTCGCGAAGGAGTCCCAAAATAAGGGTTGGTAGGCCATTAGTGGCTATTCAGAAGGGAACATTTCTTTATATGTATACAAATGTCCCCCCTGCTGAAGAGAATTAGAAGCGTTTTTTAAAATATCAACAAGGGGTTTATTTAGCAGGATATCTTCTGTGGCAGCCTGTTCAACTGTAATGCCTTTCAATGTTGCATATTCTTGAATTGGATCGCAACGTTCAAAATCAATAGGGTTGTTAAAAGATGTGCCACAAAATGGGACTGTCGTTTTAATGTATTTGACGATTTCATCAGTGTTTTTATTACCCCAATCACTAATAACCCCATCTAATGCTTCAAGCACAGATCTAGATAATCTAACAGCAGTAGTACCTTTTAATGCGGGAATATTTGCTTCTTGTCCATTACGCGTAGTAACCGTTCTCTCTTCTATTATGTCTTTGCCGATAAGTTCTTCCACACTTTGCCCAATATCTGGAGACCATGGACCATATCTGTAATTGATAAATTCAACACCAGTAGCAGTAGTGCCAAATAGTTGTTTGTGATATAAATCAACAAGATACACCAATTTTACCAATTTGGTGGTGCTTATAGGATTAGCCTTACCACAAAGGTATGTTATGATATTCTCTAGAATACCTTCGGGTTCTATTCTGGTAGTATTAGTTTCATTTTCTGTCTGTAACATGAGCGTTCGCCAATTTTTTCTTTATGTAATGGTTAGGTTATTGACATATATCTAATTATGTACTCAAATATAGCGGAGTGTGTTTTATACGTATAATATAGCACAATTGAGCACGGCAAACAACGATTTTGAGACGGATGCGACAATATTTCTCTTTTAATTCAGTTAATGCAATCTTTTTGAATTTGACTCTTACTATAGATTGGCTGGTACATTGTCAATTTGATCGTAATATTTATTCATGTTCTAAGCATACAATTATGTTGCATTTTTGCAATCTTTTGGGTTTGTCAAATAAGCCATAAAAAAAGGGGCCGGATTTGAGTCCGGCCCCTGTCCTCCTTGCTAACTAAACTACTGTGTCTGTCAGGCTACTTTTTCCATCTCTCTGAGGTGGGTGTCTATGCCCCTTCCGAAGAGCTTGAGCCTGATGGGCTCGTCATTGCCGTACTTTTTGTAGACCTGGCAGGTCTCGCAAACGCTGGTGTCACGTCCGGTTGCGCCCTTGTCATCCAGTTTGCAATAGGTCCCTTCGATCTCCCAGCAGGGCAGGAACTGGAATTTAACCGCCGGGCACTCAGCCGTTATTTTGTCCGGACAATGGCTCTTCTCCCAGCATGGTACCTTGCCTTCCCAGAAATTAAGTCCGCCTTCCTCCACCTTCGGTGTTACTTTGTTGATCTCCATTACTTTTGCCATTGTCATTACCTCCTGTTTTTATTTCCTGTTTATTTGTTTTCTTTTTACGCTCTAAATTTAACACGCCGCCTCCCGCCCTCCATCCGCCCCATTACTTAATTTGTTTATGCGCTTCTGCGCATTAATAAATTAGTGGAACTAAGCCAAAATGCTTAGCGGGGATGGTGTTATAGGATTAAACGGAAGCTGCGCCCCGGCGCCCTGCCGGCAGGGCATGCGTTTTCGGTTGCTGCGTTGTATACTATGCCCAATCTGAAAGGAGCGGATGATTCAGCACCGTGGAAAGTTTGCAGGCTGAGCAGCAGATAGCCCGTATCACGCTGGCAGCCAGGTTGGAATATATCCCTGCGGTTATGGGCTTTGTTCGTGAAACCTGTCTCAAGCTGGGCCTGGACGGCGAGGAGGCCGGGCGTTTCGAACTGGTGGTGGAGGAAGCCTGTGTGAACGTGCTGGAGCATGCGCTCGACCCGGGGGAGCAGGGGGCTTTCGATGTGATCATAATACGCAGGCCGGGACAGGTGGTGGTGGCGGTGGAGGACCAGGGACTTCCCTTCGATTTCAGGAAGTTCGAGGCTGAGAGTGAATCCAGCCTGGGCGTCATCCTGATGAGGGCTTTCGCCGATGAAGTGCGTTTTATCAACCTGGGACGGAAGGGTAAACGCGTTGAGCTGGTGAAAAACCTGCCGTATAAAAATATAGAGGCCTATGTATCTGAGGCCGAGAGGGACAGCGTCCAGGCCTTGCCGCCTGTTTCTCCCGATATTGAGGTTACCGTTCGGCCCATACAGGCGGAAGATTCCGTGAGCCTTGCCCGCTGTATCTACCGCTGCTACGGTTATACCTATCCCATGGACTACATCTATTATCCCGACCGTCTGAGGGAGATGCTGGAAAGCGGGCTGCTCATCGCCTACGTCGCCCTTAATCCCGAAGGCGAGGTGATCGGTCACATAGCCCTGCGCAAGCATTCACCCGAAGCGCGTGTAGGGGATGGGGGCCAGGCTGTCATGGACCCGCGCTACCGCGGTCACGGTTTCCTGGGCAAGCTGATTATTTCCTTTGCTGAATATGCTCAGCAACGGGGCATTTACGGCGCTTACAGCGAGGCGGTTACCGTACACCCCTTCAGCCAGAAAGCCGGGCTTACCATGGGCGCTTTCGAGACAGGTGTGCTCATGGGTTTTATTCCAGCTTTCCTGTCTTTCAAAAAGATAAAGGAAGCTGCACAGCAACGCCACAGCGCCATGCTTTTATATACCAGCGGCGGCAATGAGCCCGAGCGTGATATCTATCCGCCCTTCCACCATGAAGCGATGATCAGGAATATTTACAGCAAGGGGAAACTCAGGCGTAACATCATCAGCGCGCGTGACGTAAAAAGCCATATGGAATTGCCGGGCAATGCCCGGGTGGATGTGAGTGTGAATGCTGAAGTGGGCCAGGCTTTCCTGCAGGTAAAGCAGCCGGGGTACGACCTGGTGGAACTGGTGAAATTCCGTCTTAAAGAGATATGCCTCAGTCATATCGACTGTATATATATCGACCTGCCTCTCTGCCTGCCTGCCGTGCAGAGGTTCGTTGCTCCGCTTGAGATGCTGGGTTTCTTCTTTGCGGGCGTCATTCCCGAGATGGCGGAGGGCGACATTCTCCGCCTGCAGTATCTGAATAACGTGGACCTCAGCGCTGAAAATCCCGCTGTTGCCTCGGACTTCGGCGCAGAGCTGCTGGATTACGTGAAAAGGGCCGGCAAGCATGCAGGATGAACAGCAGATCGCCCGCATAACACTGGCAGCCAGTCTTGACTACGTTCCCGCGGTTATGAGCTTTGTGCATGACATTTGCCTCAAGCTGGGCCTGGATGATAAAGAGGCAGGCCGTTTCGAGCTGGTGGTGGAGGAGGCCTGCGTGAACGTGCTGGAGCATGCCTTCGACCCGGGGGAGCAGGGAGCTTTCGATATCCAGATATTACGCAGGCCGGGTCAGGTGGTGGTGGCAGTGGAGGACCAGGGACTTCCCTTCGATTTCCGAAAATTCGATACGGAGAGTCAGTCCGGGCTGGGCGTGATCCTGATGAAAGCCTTCGCGGACGAGGTGCATTTTCTCAACCTGGGACGGCAGGGAAAACGCGTTGAGCTGGTGAAAAACCTGCCCTATAAAGACATCGAGGCCTATGTTTCCGTGGCCGAGAGGGACAGCGCACAAGCCCAACCGCCCGCGCCGGCTGATATTAAGATTGCCATGAGGCCCATGCAGCCGGAAGATTCGATGAGCCTGGCACGCTGCATCTACCACTGCTACGGCTATACCTATGCTGCGGATTATATCTATTATCCCGACCGGGTGAAGGAGATGCTGGAAAGCGGGCTGCTTTTCGCCTATGTCGCCCTTAACCCTGAGGGCGACGTGATCGGCCATATATCATTGCGCAGGTTAAGCGCGGAGGCGCACATCGGGGAAAGGGGCCAGGCCGTCGTCGACCCGCGCTATCGCGGCCATGGTTTGCTGGGGAAGCTGATAGGTTCAATCATCGAATTTGCCCGTGTGAGGGGAATGTACGGCATGTTCAGTGAAGCGGTGACGGCGCACACCTTCAGCCAGAAGGCCGCCCTCGGCATGGGGGCAGTTGAGACAGGGGTGCTCATGGGCTTCAGCCCTGCGTCCATGTCCTTTAAAAAGATACGCGAAGTAGCCGGGCAGCGCCAGACCGCCATGCTCATGTATACGAGCTGCGGCGGTGAACCCGGGCGGGATATCTACCCGCCCTTCCACCATGAGGCGATCATCAGGCATATTTACGGCGGGGGAAAACTCAAAAGGAATATACACAGCGCTGGCGATGTTAAAGATAATTTGGACCTGCCGGGCAATGCCCGTGTGGATGTAAGGGTAAGCGCTGAAGCCGGCCGGGCTTTCCTGCACGTAATGCAGCCGGGGGACGACCTCGTGGACCTGGCGAAATTCCGCTTGAAAGAGCTCTGCCTGAGGAATATCGACTGCATCTATATCGACCTGCCACTCTCGCTACCTGCCGCGCAGAAATTTGTTGCTCCGCTGGAGATGCTGGGCTTCTTTTTCTGCGGCATTATTCCGGAGATGGCGGAGGGCGATGTGCTCCGCCTGCAATACCTGAATAACGTGGACCTGAGCAGTGAAAATCCCGCCGTTGCCTCGGATTTCGGCAGGGAGCTGCTGGATTACGTTAAAAAGGCGAAGGAACACAGTTAAACAGGGAGATGATGGCAGGCTTGCCTGCTCACAGCGCGACAGTGCGACCTATTGCGGCAATCCCTTGCTGTAGCAGCGCACGGGGATATTCTTCCGTATTGCCACATAGCATCTGTTGCAGCTGGTGCATGAGGAGGCAGAAGTTTTTCCTTCCCTGATCCTGCGCACCAGCAGCGGCTCCCTGATAAAAGGACGGCACATGGATATCAGGTCGGTATCGCCGTTGTTTATCGCGTTTTCCATAGAGTCAACATTACGCCAGCCGCCCACTGCAAAGAGGGGAATGTTGCCCATAACCGGCCTGATCATCCGTGCAGCTTCGACATTATAGCCTTCGGAGAACTTTACGGACTCCTGCATTTTTCTCAAAGCCGGTTCTATTTGCGGCCTGGCCGCCGGGTCGAACATTGACAGCACCTCGGGTACCGGGATATCGCCCCGGCACACATACCATGTCGACAGCGCCGTGGTGCCGCAGCTTACTTCCAGCCCGTCGATTTTCAGCTCCGCCAGATATTTAGCGTAATTAACAGCGAGGGATGGAGTAATCCCGGGCGTCCGCGTATAATCGTTCGTGTTCAGCTTTACCAGCAGGAGCTTACTCTCAGGCAATACTTTCCTGGTTGCTGAAATGATTTCCCGCAGCAGGCGGAAACGGTTTTCCTCGCTGCCTCCCCAATTGTCAGTGCGGAGATTGAAGTAGGGTGAGAGGAACTGGTTGATCAGGTAGCCATGCGCAGCATGAAGCTGAATCCCGTCTGCAGCGGCTTTGACCGCGCGTTCCGCTGCAGTTTGAAATGCTTTGATGACTTCCCGGATCGACTCTTCGGGAAGGGAATTGACCGCAAATGGATCTTGTCCCCTCGTGGGGTTATGCACAACGCCTGAGTAACCCAGTTGAAATACAATTCTACCCCCGTGCTCATGAACAGCTTCTGTCATTGCTTTCAGCCCCGCAATCGCGGCATCGGTATAGATCAAGGGCTGATGTATTACGTTCCTGCCGGAGGGGTGGACGGCCATATGGCTGGAGATGATTAACCCGACCTCTCCCCCGGCAAGCCTGGCGTTCTTTTTAACGGCGTTGTCCGTGAGCGAACCATCCTCGGCAGCCAGGTTGTCCTCGCATGCCGAGAATACGAAGCGGTTCTTGAGCTGTATGCCGCCCAGCTTGAAAGGGGTGAACAAGATCGACATGTAAAAACCTCGTCTGAGCAGTCTATACGAAAATACGTCAGGGTGTCCAGCAGCCGTTATTTGAGATACGGGACCGGCTTCCGGCTTTTTGCAAAAACAGACGGGCTGACATGGGAAGTCAGCCCGTTGACAAGCTCGTTTTACACTCCGTGTGGCTCGGTGTTTCCGGAATCATTACTTGGTAAAGTTTATCTGCTACGGATTCACACGTATAGCCTGGGTTTTCACATCTTCACCCGCAGGATTAAATGCCCTGAGTGTATAGCTGTGTGTCCCCAGCCCCAGGGACCAGGTAAGGGTCTGACTGCCCGCTGCAGCTACCGGGGAGCCGTTGATGGTTACAGTAGCGGCATTGTGCACTTCCCACCGCATAACTGCGCTGTGTGCGCCGGTGCCGGGCGGCGCATTGATGACGTTCGGGCTGATATCGAAGACAACTATGTTCGGGCGCAAAGCAGGCGCCGGAGTCGTAACAGGCGCCGGGGTTACCGTCGAGGATGATGATGAAACTGAAACGGTAACGGAAGATGTCACCGATCCTGCTGAATTGCTTGCTGTTAACATATAAGTGACGGTGCTGGAAGGCGTGACGGAAACAGTGCCTGCGGCCGCCAGGCCGCTGCCGACGCCCTGGTCGATCTGGACGCTGGTGGCATTGGTAACATTCCAGATCAGGGTCGCAGTCCCGCCGGCAATAATGCTGGTCGGACTAGCCGTAAATGCGACTATGCTCGGGGTGGATGTGGAAGTGGTCGTGGATGTCGTTGAAGTAGTCGTGGAAAAGGGCCATGCTGTGCAGGACATAGACAGGAGCAACAACGGTGTGAGTATGAATAATTTTTTCATAACAGCCTCCTCTGAAATTAGTAGCCTCTGAGTGTTGATATTAAGAACGTATTCTCCCGCAAAATTGTTTATCCCCGTTATTTTTCACAGGGATACAGATTTCATTTTACCAGAATGTTTGCCCGCTTGAAATATCTTTCTTTCGGTAGTAAGCTATAGTAAGAAAGTAAGAAAGTAGGATAGTTGGAGAAAAACATGTCGGAGCTTGTTCAATTACGCAAGAAAGCACAGTTAACATTGCCGCACTCGGTGAGGCAGGAGCTCGGCCTGGAAGAAGGGGATTTTCTGGATGTTAAGGTGAGAAGCGGGGAGATCGTGCTTAAAGTGAAGAGGCTGGTGGATAAGGAGCAGGCCTGGTTCTGGAGCGAACGCTGGCAGCAGGGTGAAAAGGAAGCGGAGGAGGATATCCGCAACGGTCGTGTCCACAAATTTTCTGATGCGGAAGCTGCGGTGGACTTTCTTCATAAGCAAGCCGGCAGAGAACGGAGTAAAATCGGCAAGGCCAAAAGCTGATGCCCCTTGAACTCACCGAACGTTTCCTGGGGCAATATTCACAACTTCCAGCCACAATTAGGAAGAAAGTAGATAGGGCGCTGCTATTGCTCAATACCGATTTCCGCCATCCCGGACTGCGGAGCCATCCGATAGAAAGTATTCCCGGCGTATTCGAAGCCTCCGTGGACCGGAAATATCGTATGACCTATGAACGTCGCGGTAACACATTGATCATACGCAACGTGGACAACCACGATGAATGCCTGAAGAATCCGTAAAATAGAAATAAGCTGGTGTTTGCAGGTCAGGAATTGCGCGCCCTGCCTCTGGCAAGCGACGCGAAGATGCCTCCGCAGCAGAGCAGGCTGAAGATGATGAAACATATCTGCGTACAGAGCATGAACTGCGGGTAGAGCGTGGGAATAATCTGCACATGGCCTATCACTACCGAGATGACCAGCATGGCTATACCCATGCTCAGCATCTGACCGATCAGGCGCATGGTAGCCAGCGTGGCGGAGGCGATGGACAGCGCCTTTATCTCCACCGAGCTCATGATGGCGTTTGTGTTGGTAGGGGAAAACAACGCAAAACCCAGCCCCAGTACCACTAGGCTCGCAACTATATAAGGCATCTGAGTGTTGTCGCTGAGGAATGCCAGCATAAGCAGTCCCACCATGGTGAGCCCCATACCGCCCGATGCCAGCAGGCGTGCTTCGAACCTGTCGGACAACCTGCCTGTCAGCGGGGAGAAAATTGCCTGCAGCAGAGGCATGACCAGGATAATCAGCCCGGCTTCACCCGGCGTCATTCCCTTGTTATATTGCAGGTAGAGGCTGAGCAGGAAGGTGACGGCAAATGTGGCGGCATAGTTGACCAGGGCAGCCAGGTTGGACATACCGAAGACGCGGTTATCTATAAACAATCGAATGTTAAGCACCGGGCTGTCCACCTTGAGCTCATGCATGACGAACCCGGCCAGTATGAGGAGGCTGGCTGCAACGGCGGCATATCCGTACCAGGCGGGCAGCTCGGCGAAACCCAGCATCAATGCGATCAGCCCGGCGCCGTAGATCACCGAGCCGGGCAGGTCGAATTTTTCTCCACTCGCCTCGGCCCATTCACCCCTGATCATGGACAGCGTCATGACGACGGGCGCCAGGCTGAGGACCGAGATCAACCAGAAGATGCTGCGCCAGCCGA
>Ga0163209_1000096_pt1 | contig 33831 bp, 23 predicted proteins | sample Kivu_160m_FD_113538 | JGI IMG/M metagenome (GOLD analysis project Ga0163209, IMG submission 113538) | Freshwater microbial communities from Lake Kivu, Western Province, Rwanda to study Microbial Dark Matter (Phase II) - Kivu_160m | ecosystem: Environmental > Aquatic > Freshwater > Lake ...
GCCCGGGGCTGACCGGCTTAAGGAGGTAATCCAGCGCATTGGCTTCAAAGGCCTGCACCGCATACTGATCCCAGGCCGTCACAAAGATGATCTTCCCGGTAAAGTCGATCCGGTTGAGCAGATCGAAACCGTTTTCGCCGCGCAGCTGGATGTCGAGAAAGAGGAGATCGGGCTGATAAGTGCCGATCTTTTTCATGGCATCAGAGATCCCGGATGCCTCGGCCACCACCTCAATCTCCGGATGGCTGCCCAGCAACCGGATCAGCTCGAGCCTAGCCAGGCGTTCATCATCGATCACGATCGCTTCCATCCTGTTACGCATTTGTCTGGGGTATTTCGAGAATCACCTTCACCATGCCGGGATCCCGGTCAATTTTCATGAAGTATTGGTCCTGATAAAGATTCTTCAGCCGCTCCTCCACATTCTTCAATCCTATTCCTGCCGTTTCAATGCTCCGGTCGTTCCATTCTCCCGTGTTGGTGACCTCCAGATGCAGCCTGGAACCTTTTAAACCAGCCGTGATTGAGACCATCAACGGCATCATGCTGGTCTGCATCCCGTGTTTGATGGCATTGTCGACCAGCGGCAGCAGCAGGTTCGGGATCACCCTGAAACGCTTGCATCCGGGATCACAGGAGAGGGTCACCTTCAGGTCCTCCTCATAGCGTTTCTGCTCGATGGAACAATAGGTCTCGATGGCGCTCATCTCCTCCTGCAAGGGAATGGTCAATGCCTCCCCCTGCTGCAGGTTATAGCGGAGAAACCCTGATAACTCCGTGATCAGATCGGCTGCCTTCTGCTGATTTTCAAAGATCAGTGCCCGGATGGAATTCAATGAGTTAAATAGAAAATGGGGGTTCAGCTGATTCTGAAGCAACCGGAAGCGCGACTCAATGGCCAGTGACTCCGCCTGCTTTGCTTTCACCTCCTGCGTCACGATACGGTCAAACAGAAACACAATGAAATAGATTGCACCCCACACCAACAGAGTCAACATGTACTGGAAGGTTTCCATTACGTGATCCATCCAGGAAAAGGCAGCATATCTTGCCCTGAATTGCTCGATCCAGAAAGGATAACTGACCAGGGCATCCAGGAAGCGCCAGAAGACTGAGCCGATCACCAGCACAAGACCAAACACCAGCGCCATGTTCATCAGCGAGCTTATGCGCGAGATCCTGAAGATGAACAGATACCGCAGCAAAACAGAGAACCCGAATCCGGTAAGATAGGTGAGGGAAGCCAGAAAATAGTACTCCGGGAAAGAAGGATCATAATAGTGAATGGCTAAAAACTCGCGCAGGATGAAGAAAAGCCAGAACACCATATTCAGGATCCAGAACATCCGGGCTTTTCGCCACCCGGTTGGCCACCCGCTGCTGTTGACAGATAACGTCATGCCTTTAACTTTCCTTATCGCCAGAGATCAATCGTAACAATTCATAAGTAATGATTGCCAGGACTGATCCCACTCCACTTGCAATGATATCAAAAATATCATAACATGTGCTTGCCCCCCACATTGGTTTTAGCTCCTCCACCATCAATACAATAAAAACAGCTATGGAGGCTGTATATACAATGAATCGGCCATATTTGAATTTCCGGATCAGTACTGCCGAGACAAAAGCCAGGCTGATCAAAAAAGCCGCAATAAAATTGGGAAAGCAGTCCGTCAAGATTTTCAGTGATGCTGAATGATTCAGCGAAGGTCTCAGGATCTCCTTGTTCAGTGATACCAGACCAAACAATCCAGCAACCAGGATGGCATTCACTACAATCACTTTCTTTTTACTGCTCATCTTCCATATTTTTATCTTGCTCATTTTTTCTTTTAATTTGTCCGCTTGTCCGCCAGTTCACCTGAATGACCGCTCATTCGTCCTAATGACCGGTTATTCATTTTAACACTTGATTTTCAATTATTTATATCAACTTTGGCTGTAAAAATACAACAAAAATGAACCGTGCAACATTTCTTTTGCTTTTTTTTCTGCCTCTTAACCTGGCAGCTCAGAACCTGCTGAACAAACCCGAGCATGTCGTATATGATCCTGTGAGCCATTGCTACCTTGTCACCAATTATGGCAACGGAAAAATCGTATCGATCGATACTCTTGGCAACCAGGAGATAATCATCGAAGGAATTCCAGGTTGTTTGGGAATCCATATCATCGACACCACGATCTTCATCACCTCGGGGCACAATGTCCATCTCTACGGACTGACCTCCCACGGGTTCATCCAGACCATCCTGTTGAATGTGAACAACTGGGTGGACGGGATGACCGATGATGGTGCCGGCCATCTTTATATTGCGGAGAATGCAGGAAAAGTGCACCAGGTAGACCTCTCCACCTGCACAGATACGATCATCGTTGAAGGCGGCCTGCCGGACAACCCGCAGGACCTGGCCTACGACCCCGATAACCACCGGCTGCTGTTGGTCTGCTGGGGAACCAACTCCCCCGTCATCTCCATCGACCTTGCCACCTATGAGGTAAGTCACCTGGTGGAGACCACCTCTGGCCAGTACGACGGCATCGTGAGGGATGCGGAGGGAAACCTCTACGTCACATCCTGGCTTAACGGAGGAAGGGTTTACCGGTGGGAGCCGCCCTACGCATCGGAACCTGCGGTCTTCTCCCAGGGGCATGCCGGTCCGGCCGGGCTGGCCTTGAACGAGGAGGGAGAACTCTTAGCTGTTCCTAACTTCAACAGCAATTCCATTTCGTACATTTCACTGGTTCCGACTGGCATCCGTCACGATGATGAAACACTCCGGATCCAGATCCGGGAGAACCAATTGATAATTACCACTATAGAACCGGTTCAACTCCTTGTGCATGATCTGAAAGGGAGGATGTTGTTAAAGTTAAGCCTATCCGTTGGGAAAACTATGTTTCCCCTGCAGGAGGTCATGGGTAAGTTCCCTGGCGGCCTCTATCTCATTTCTGCGGTGTCATCCAGGGGAAGCTGCTCGGTCAAATACTTCCTGTCCTCCCCTGATCGGCTTGTGGAGTAATGCCTATGAGGTGGACGGGCCATAAGTTAAACTTCTTTTACCATGAAAACCTATCGTTTTATAATCGGCATGCTCGTTTTGTTGTTCGGACAATGCTCTCTTGCCCAAACGACCCTCCTGGATCAATACGATGTAAAACAGTACATCCTCGATCTGAACATCAGCAACACCAGCACGCTGATCTCCGGGAATGTCACCATGATTGCCCTGGTCACCGCCCCGGTCCTGGATACGGCAGCCATCGAACTGGCCTCCTACACCTCATCCTCCTCCTACCGCGTGGTTGATTCGGTGTGGTTCAACGGGATTCCGTCCGGGTTCTCACATGCCGGCGGGCTGGTGACGGTGCCGCTGGCTGCCGCGATCCCCCAGGGAGAACTCTTCTCACTCCGGATCTTCTACCATGCAAACGGCGCCGGATGCCCCCAGTCCCTTTCGAACGGCATCTTCCGGATGAATTACATGGGGATCATGCACACCTTCAACACCTCTCAACCCGTCTTCTCGAAGTTCTGGTGGCCCTGCAAGGATGTGATGACCGACAAAGCCGATTCGCTGACTTTCATCATCACCACCGATTCCACCAACCGGTCGGGATCGAACGGGGTGCTGACGTCGGTTGAATACCCCGGAGATGGAAAGGCCAGATACCAGTGGAAGACCCGCTATCCCATCAGCACCTATCTCGTATCGTTTGCGGTGGGGCCATTGACCGAACACATCGATGAGGCGTTCCTCTCTCCCGGGGGCGATTCGCTCTTGCTGTATAACCTGCTGTTCCCCACCTCCCCTTACTATCCCATGCACCTTGCTGCCATTGAAAAGACCAAACAGCTGCTGAACCTCTATGGAGCCCTGCTTGGTGATTATCCCTTCCGTGCCGAGAAATACGGATATTGTGTCATCGGAATGCCAGCGATCGGCATGGAACATCAAACCATGTGCATGATGGGCTATGAGTCGCTCGACACCACCACGACACGGTTCTACGATATGCTCACGCACTTTATGACCGCTCATGAACTGGCTCATCAGTGGTTTGGGGATGCTGTGATCTGTAGCACCTGGAACGACGCCTGGCTGGTCGACGGTTTTGCCTCGTACATGGAGTATGTCGCGCTTCAGCAATTGGAGAGCCAGACCTCCGCAGATGCCTGGATGGAAGATGCCCACAACGAGGTGCTTTCACGGCCCGGAGGCAGCGTGTGGATCCCCGATTCGCTGGTCAACAACGTGGTCAACCTGTTCGACTACCGGCTTGTCTACAAGAAAGGGGCGGCCATCCTGCATCTCCTGAGGTATGAGATCAACAACGACTCCCTCTTTTTTGCCGTCCTGAAAAATTACATCTCTACATACCAGTATGGGGATGCCTCCGCGGAGGCGTTTCGTCAGATCGCCGAATCGGTGACCGGCATGGATCTGAGCCTCTTCTTTGATCAATGGTTCTATGGAAGCGGATACCCCCTTTTCGACATTAAATGGGTCCAGCTCGACGACACCCTGGAGATCCTTTCGCGACAAACCACTTCCACCGCTATCACCCCGCTGTTCTGCACCCCCTTTGATCTCCGGATCTGGTATCCGGGGGGTGACACTACGGTTCGTATGTTCCAGGAGGACAACCTGGCCACATGGTCGATCCCATTCAACCATCCTGTTGATTCCATGGCCTTTGATCCGGACAGGTGGCTGATCCAGAAACATTCGGTTCACCTCGGTACCGTGGAGAGGAAGTCATTCCCCGTGTTCAGGGTCTATCCGAACCCGACATCCGGTCTGCTTTACCTGGAAACCTCCCCCGCTTTTTCCGGAAACATGCTTGCTGTCAGGGTGTTTGACCTCTCCGGTCGGTTACAATTTGAACAACATCTGGCTGGGCAAACCTCTCTTCTCGACCTCAGCCCTCTTCCGCCGGGAATATACGTGATCACGCTGGATGGAATCCCGGGTTCGACTCGCGTTAAAGTGGTCCGTGAATGACCGATGCCAATCGAGTCATTATTTCTCAGGCAAATGATAGCATATACCGGCCTTTTTCGTATGTTTACCGAAAATGCACGCCTTTATGAAACCGTGCCCGTTTTTGGACGTCTAATGGGTTTCTTTTCAAACCAATCGTCCCATGAAAACCCCAAGACTGCTGTTGTTCTTTTACTGTATGGTGCTGTGGATGGCGCCATGGCATGGGCTGCTTCGCCCGATCCGGTTGATTTCCGGAAATTCATGAACATGGATCTCTATGCCCGCGATGCCAACTTTTACTATGATCCAGACGGTTCATTGCGTCCGGGGATCCGTTCCGATACCCTCTTTTTCTCCCTCCTGGATTGGATCCGGATGGAAGAGGCCCACGGTGACGGGGGGCAGTTCCAGTCGTTCGAGGCAGTATTCGGCAGGAAAGCAGCCAATGGTCTCCCGGAACCACTGTTCGACCGGGAAACCGGGAAGATCCTTCCCAAAACGGTCAAGTCATGGAAGGCCTATGACATCAACCGTATCCTGCTGAAACAGGGAGCTTCCCTGAAAAAGAAGCTGGACGGGAAGATCACCCTCATCGTGGCTGATAATGATCCTTTCTTCCTGGATGAACCGGTTAAAAACCTGGCACAGACATGCCGGGAGATCGGGATTGACATTGACATCCGGATCCTGTCTGACAGGGGTCACAATACCTGGACGAAAGAGTTGAGGGAAGAGATGCACCGGAAAATGGATGCCACTCTTCTTCATCAAGGGAACGGGGGCATACTGCCATAATGATGAAAGTCAGGGATGCTTAAGAACAGAGAATGACCATGCCAGTCCCGTTATCTTCGCCGCATTTTTCCTTATGGGGCCTTGATCCAAAGATCGTGTTCCTGAATCACGGATCCTTCGGCGCCTGTCCTCTGCCGATCCTCGAACGGCAATCTGCCTACCGGCAACAGATGGAGTTGGAGCCTGTCCGTTTTTTTATTCGTGAGCTTGAGCCCCTGATGGAGGAGACCAGAAAAAAGATGGCTGCCTTCATTGGGGCTGCTGCAGGTGATCTTGTATTTGTCCAGAACGCCACAGCGGCGGTCAACACGGTGTTCCGCTCCCTCCAATTGAATCCCGGAGATGAGATCCTGATTACCAACCACACCTACCCTGCCTGCCGGCGGGTGGTTGAATTCGTCTGCATCCGGACAGGAGCCAGGATCCGGGAGGCCATCGTGCCCTTTCCTTTGAAAGTTGCAGGGCAGGTCACCGAAACCGTTATGGAGGCGGTCACTTCCCGTACCCGGATTGCCCTGATCGACCACATAACCTCGCCTACCGCACTGATCTTTCCCGTACACGAGATCGTCGGCGAACTGAACCGGCTCGGTATCGACACCCTGGTGGATGGTGCCCATGCCCTGGGGAGCATTCCGCTGGAATTGGAATCACTGGGAGCAGCCTACTACACAGCAAATTGCCACAAGTGGCTCTGCGCTCCCAAATCGGCCGCCATCCTCCATGTGAGAAAAGACAAACAAACCGGATTGATTCCCCTCACCATCAGCCATGCCGGCGCTGAGGAGGAGTCCTTCACCGAACGCTTTTACTGGCCGGCCACCTACGATCCCTCTCCGGTACTTTGTGCAGCCGACACCATAGCTTTCGGGGAAAAACTACTCCCCGGAGGATGGAAAGAATGGATGGAACAAAATCATTCTCTTGTGACAGAAGCCCGGAAGGGATTGTGTGAGAAACTGGAGATCAACCTTCCTGTTCCCGAGAATCTCATTGCCCCGATGGCTACCATCCCCCTACCAACACCCCGCGTGATCCCCCGGATCTCCTACAAAGGGATCGGGCCATTCCAGGAACTCCTCTACAAGCGCTACCATATCGAAGTTCCCGTCTGGTTCTGGGGTGATCCCCCACGACAGATCCTGCGGATCTCAGCCCAGCTTTACAACAGTCCGGACCAGTATAGTTTCCTGGCGGAAGCGCTTGAGGAGATCATCCGGGAATAGACCAACGAAGTGGTCTATTCCAATAGCGGTTCATCCACTATTTTCCACTGTTTATCGAACCGATTTTCTTCTCCTTCTCCTCTGTTGCATCTTTACCCAACCAAAGATCCTCTGGTATGAAAAAACCTTTACGCATTACTGCTATGCTCCTGGCTTTGACCAGCGCGGGGTGTCTGTCACAGGGATTCGTCCCCTCCGCAACCGCACAAACTGTCATCCCTTTCGATACGCTCCACTGGGACCTCTCCCAGGCGAAACAAGTGACACATCTCGACAGGGAGGCGGTCACCGGAACCGCCCTGCTCCGGGATGTGGTGTTCAGCGACGGCACCATCGAGGTGGATATCGCCACCCTCCCTGACACCCGCTCCTACCCCGCCGTGATCTTCCGTGAGCAGGACGCCGAAAATTATGAACGCATCTACCTGCGTCCGCACCGGAGCCATTTCTACCAGGATGCGCTGCAATATGCCCCTTCCTTTCACGGAGTGGACAGCTGGCAGCTTTACAATGGTCCGGGGAAAACCAACGCCCTGGAGATCATGCCGGGAGAGTGGAATCACCTGAAGATCATCGTTGCGGGTGACCGGGCTGAGGTTTACTGGAACCGGGAGGAGGATCCCGCGCTGGTGATCGATCACCTGGATCACGGCCTCAGCGAAGGCGCCGTCAAACTTATGAGTTCCCAGACAGGTTCGGCATTCTATGCTGGTTTTTCCTGCAGACGTTCCGACACACTCAAACTCCCCCCTGCTGCCCCCGCCGAACCTGTCTGCGGAATCATCTCCCATTGGGAGCTCTCCTCCCCCTACCCGCTGCTTAAAGTCGACCAATTCCACTACCCTTCCGGAGAGCTTCTCCGCTCCCTTTCGTGGCAACCGGTTGAGGCCGATGCTGCCGGACTGGTGGACATCTCCCGGTATTACGGCAGGAAGTCGCGTGCCGGCGACTGTGTGATGGCCCGGACCACCCTTCATGCTGACCGCGATACGCTGTTGCTGGTAGGGTTTGGATACAGCGACTACCTCTTTCTCTACCTGAACCAGAGGCCCCTATTTTCAGGCAATTCATCGTACCGGTCACGCGACGACTCCTTCCTGGGTATCGTGGGGTACAACGACTTTCTCTTCCTTCCGCTGAAACAGGGGGAGAACGAGCTGGCGGTGCAGGTGGGTGAGGCCATGGGCGGATGGGGATTCTGTTTCCGTCGTGACCAGGAGGTTTGCCTTGACAGGTCCGTCAAAAAGCTCTTTACCCTGACCGAAGGGATCTCGGTCCCCGAAGCGGTGATCTATGACCCCCTGAAGGATGTTTGCTATGTGGCCAACTATTTCAATGAAGGGAAGGAATCGCTTTCGAAGATCTCTCCCGACGGAACCCTTCTGGAGGCCAAATGGGTGACCGGAGTGCAGATGCCTACCGGGATGTGCCTGGCCGGTGACACCCTCTATTCCGTTACCCGCACCGGCATCACCGTGATCGATACCCGGGAGGGGAAGATCCTTGAGATGATCCCTCTTCCCGGCGTAAAGTCCCCCAACGATGTGGCCGTTGACGGCGAAGGTACCCTTTACATCAGCGACACTCCCGGAAATACCGTATTCCGGTATACCGGAGGCTCCCTGGAGCCCTTCCTCGGCCCGGATCTCCTTGAGTCACCCAATGCCCTTCATGTGGAGGGGGAGTTCCTGCTGGTGGGGGAAAAAGAGCGGCTGGTCTCCGTATCGCTCTCCGAAAAGAGCATCCGCACGCTTGCCACCCTCGAACGGGAGGCCAATGTGGATGGGATCCAACCCGATGGACGGGGGAACCTTCTGATCTCTGACTACCACGGGAAACTCTACCTCCTCGACCCCGACGGCTCCAAAGAGCTCCTGATCAACTCCGCCACCTCCGGTGAATTCATTGCCGATTTCGCCTTTGTCCCGGCCACGGGGCTGATCCTGGCGCCCACGTTGACGAGGAACAGTGTGGTGGGATACAAGATCAGGTATGAATGACATCCCACATCAACAATCAACAATCGACAATCCGTTTGCTATCTTTCATACCCGAACTTCCTGTTCGGAATCGAACACATTAATTGGAATAAATATTTCCATAATATACTAATAATCTGCTTATTATATTTTCAGGCATGGTTTGTGATGCCCTCCGGATGATATAATAGGTGCATGGACCGCGAACTCTCAACTGAAACGAAAACACGACGGAAACGTAAACGGCTCCTCACCATCACTGGCATCGTGTTGGCCGTCGTCCTCATCATCCTCCTCTTCAACCGGCTCATCACCCGCCCGGTGAACCGTAACGAGCTGATCATCGCCACTGCCGTCCGCGGAGATATTCACGCCACTCTGAACGCCTCAGGTACCATCCAGCCCGAATTCGAGGAGGTGATCACCACGCCGGTCGCTTCCCGCATCCTCAAGGTGCTGGTCCCTGCCGGAGCACCGTTGGACTCCGGCAGCTCCATCATCGAACTGGACCTTTCGGAAGTCACCGCCCAGGTGGGACAGTCGGAAGACCAACTCCGGCTCCTGCATGCACAGTATGAAAAGACCCGCCTCTCTCTTGAAAAGACCCTCTCGGAACTTGAAAGCCAGCGAGACATTCGCCGGTTGAAGAACCAGTGGTACAAGCAGGAGGTGGAGAGTGTACAGAAACTTTTTGCTATCGGCGGCGCCATGAAGGAGGAGGTAAGCAAGGCCACCCTCGACTATGAGATCGCAACTCTGGAACTGTCTCAGCTCGAGCGACAGATCGAAAACCTGAAACAGAGCACCATGGCCCAGCTGAATGAGATGGAACTGAACATCCGTATACAGGAGCGGCAGCTCGGAGAGCTGCGGGCCAAACGGTCCCTTTCCAGGATTACCGCCGGCCGCCCCGGTGTGATCACATGGGTCAACGATCAGATTGGGAGCCATGTTGAGCCCGGCGAGGTAGTGGCCCGTGTTGCCGACCTGCGGAGCTTCCAGGTGGATGCAACGATATCCGACATCTATGCCGACCGGATCTACCAGGGCCAGAAGGTGCTGGTCCGGGTCAACGACCGGCAGCTTCCCGGAAGCATCGCCACGATTCAGCCAGCTGTAAAGAATGGGTTCATCTCGTTCTCAGCAAACCTGAACGATCGGTCCGACCCCGCCCTCCGCCCCCACATGCAGGTAGATGTATACCCGGTTACTGAAAGCAAGTGCAATGCAATCCTGCTCCCCCGCGAATCGGCTTTTTCGGGTTCCGAAGAGCAATACCTTTTTGTGATTTCCGGAGACAGGGCTATCCGGAGGACGGTCACCACCGGCCTCAGCAATTACGACGTTGTGGAGATCACCTCCGGGATCCAGGAAGGTGAAGAGGTGATCGTCTCCACCATGAAAGCCTATGAACGACGAAAAACAATAACCATTAAATGACCCCTCCCATTATGATAGAACTCATTGAAATCGAAAAGGTTTTCCAGACCAAGACCATTGAGACCGTAGCCCTGAAGGATATCCGCCTGAAGGTGGAGAAAGGGGAGTTTGTCTCGGTGATGGGCCCCTCGGGCAGCGGCAAGAGTACCCTGCTCAACATCATGGGACTGCTCGACAAGCCTTCCAAAGGCGATGTGATCTACGATGGCACATCGCCCGCAGCTTTCGGTGACGAGAAGCTTTCCAGCTTCCGGAACCATAAAGTCGGCTTCATCTTCCAGAGCTTCCACCTGATCAGTGATCTTACAGCTTACGACAACGTCGAGTTGCCCCTGCTTTACAGAAAGGCGAAAGCCTCCGAGCGCCGGAAACGGGTGGAAGAGGCATTGACCAAGGTGGGCCTCGCCAACCGGATGGGGCACTACCCCTCCCAGCTATCCGGCGGACAAAAGCAGCGTGTCGCCATCGCGCGTTCCATCGTCGGCAACCCGGAGGTGATCCTGGCTGATGAGCCAACCGGCAACCTCGACAGCGGCATCGGCGAAGAGATCATGAACCTCCTGGTCCACCTCAACCAGGACGAATCAACCACCATCGTAATGGTTACCCACGACGAGGGGCTGGCCCGTAAAACGCACCGGATCATCCGCCTGTTCGACGGGCAACAGGTCTCCTGATCCAATCCCAAAATCCGCCAGGCCATGCTAAAAAATTATATCATCATATTCTGGAAGGTGTTGCAGCGGCATCCCTTCTTTACTTTCGTCAGCCTCTTCGGGATCAGCATCACCCTGATGGTCTTGATCGTTCTCTCGGCTGTCTTTGACTCCACTTTTGGAGGCTACGGACCCGAAAAGGAGAACAACCGGCTTCTCTATGTCTTCGGGGGCACATTCAGCCTGCAGGGGGAGAAAAACCACTGGACCATGCGGGGCTCCTCCTCACCCTATTTTTATGACCAGACCGTCAGGAAACTGAAACTGCCCGAGATGGTTTCGGTCCTCTCCCTCCCGCAGACCGTTATCTGCTACAACGAAGACCGGAAGATCGAGGCCATGCGGAAATATACCGACGGCAATTTCTGGAAGGTGTTCGATTTCGAATTCCTGGATGGATCCCCTTACGGGGAGAGCGAGGTGGAACGGAGTGACCGGGTGGCCGTCATCGACCAAAAGACCAGTCTTGACTATTTCGGGACGGAGCATTCGGTGGGACAGACCATCCAGGTGGAGGGGAAGGTGTACAGGGTGTGCGGGGTGGTGGAAGAGACCAGTATCTCCCGGACCTTTCCGTTCGGCAACATCTTCGTTCCCTGGACAACATCAGGGCAGGATCTCAAGGCAAAGGTCTGCCATGGTACCTACCTGGCGGTGATCAAAGCCAGGAGCCCCGGCGACAGGCAAGCCATCCAGGCAGAGTACCAGGGGCTGGTCGGTAGATTCCCTTTCCCGGATCCATACCAATTCAACACAATCACTTCGTATGCCGACACCTACCTCGAGATCTTCACCCGGAACCTTCTGGACCAGGCCGGTGAAAACTCCCGGATCGGGCTCTTCATCGTGCTAATCACCATCCTGGTCCTCCTCTTCATGTCGTTCCCGGCCATGAACCTGGTGAACATCAACATTACCCGGATCCTCGAGCGCGCCTCCGAGATCGGCATCCGGCGCTCCTACGGAGCATCCATCCGCACCCTGCTGGGACAGTTCCTCTTCGAGAACATCCTGATCACCCTGATCGGCGGGACTATCGGCTTCTGCCTGGCGCTCCTGGCGGTCCACCTGATCAACCGTAGTGCCATCTTCCCCTATTACATCCTGGAAGTCAACGTCATGGTGGTGCTATACGCCCTGGCGCTTTCCATCCTGTTCGGGGTCCTTTCGGGGATCATCCCGGCCTACCGGATGGCCCGCATGAACATTGTCAACGCATTAAAATCCTAGTCGCATGATCCGGCAACTTATCAAACTGGTTTGGAAAAAACGGGCGAAGAACTCCCTGCTCATCGTTGAGCTGTTCATCTCGTTCATGGTCCTGTTTGCGGTGTTTTCACTGCTGATCTATAACTACGGCAACTTCTTCCAGGATAAGGGCTTCAACCCGGAGGATGTCTGGCTGGTCTCCTTCTCCTGGCCCGCTTCCGAAGATTCCGTCGCCCGGGAAAAGCTGATCCGGATCCAGCAGCATCTGCAAAATAAGCCAGAGATCGAGGGTACCGCATTCTCTGCTGAAACCTATCCATACTCCTTCACAACCATCTCGACGGATGAAAACAACATCCGGCTGATCTGGGTATCGGGCGATACGGCCTTTTTCCGTCTCCTGCAGATCCCGGTCACGGATGGAAAGGAATATACCCTGGATGAGCGGAGGCTGAAGCTGAAGCCGGTGATGCTGAACAGGAAGGCTGCGGAAGTCTTCTTTGAAGGCAGGCTGGCAACAGGCCAGCTCTTTGGTGAGGACAGCGACCAGGTGGTCACTGGAATCGTGGAAAAATACCGCTATTCATCGAGTTTTGACGAGGATGTCCCCACCATGTTCACCCTGATGGATGTTTCCGATACCAGCCTCGACCATCTTCCGTCCAGCCTGCTGGTGCGTGTGCGGCCCGGTACCGGCCGTCCCATTGAAGCGGGGCTTGTCCGTGAGATCCAGAGGATCCTGCCAGGCTGGAGCGTCAAGGTGGACTGGCTTACCGAGTTACAGAAGACCAGGGACAACATGACAATGGGCTTCGTCTGGATCCTGATTGTCATCGCCGTCTTCCTGATCCTCAACGTGGTGTTCGGGCTCTTCGGACTGGTCTGGTACAATATCAACCTGCGGAAGCCGGAGATCGGGCTGCGAAGGGCGCTGGGCGCCACCAACCGGGAGGTGACCCGCCAGTTCGTCCGGGAGACCATGGTGATCACCACCTTTGCAGTCCTCATCGGGCTCCTCTTTGCCCTTCAGTTCCCCCTGATGGATGTCTTTACGGTCGCTCCGTGGATCTACCTGGCGGCCACCGGGTGTTCGGTGGTATTCCTCTACGGACTGATCCTTCTCTCCTCTTTCATCCCCAGTCGGAAGGCGTCTGAAGTTGAACCGGCCATCGCATTGTATGAAGAGTAAATGATTTTGTATACTTTTACCATATGATCCTTGTTGTTGACGACGATGCCGCCATCCTGGCCTCCATCTCCATGTTGCTGGAAGACCATGACTTTGAGATCCGGCGGGCAACAGATCCTGACGAGGCAAGGCCCATCCTGGCTTCCGGAACCGTCTCCCTGTTCATTCTCGATATGAATTTCACCATCGACACTACCGGGGATGCCGGCCTCGAATTCCTCCGGGAGATCAAGAAAACACACCCTCTGCTCCCCGTGATCCTGATCACCGCCTGGGGCCATATGTCGCTGGCCATCGAAGGGATGAAAGCGGGAGCGGCCGATTTCATCAACAAGCCCTGGGACAACCGGCACCTGCTCGAATCGATCCACACAGCCCTGCAACTCTCCTCCCCCAACGTTCCGGAAAAGAACCGTTCACGGAAGGCCCTTGACAACCAGTATCGGTTTGGCCACATCATCGGCCAGGATCCCCGCATCATCCAGATCCTGCATATGGTAGCAAGGATCAGCCCTACCCACGCTCCGGCCCTCATCACAGGCGAGAGTGGTACCGGGAAAGAGCTGATCGCGGAGGCGATCCACGAGAACAGTCAACGGAGGCAGGGCCCCTTCATCAAGGTCAATCTGGGAGCCATCCCGGCACCACTGTTCGAAAGTGAACTGTTTGGTCATGTACGGGGCGCCTTCACCGATGCCGTTGCTGACCGGCCGGGTCGATTCGAGGAGGCGGATAAGGGAACTCTCTTTTTGGATGAGATCGGCGAGCTGGAACCGGTAAACCAGGTGAAGCTGCTGAGAGTGCTGCAGGAGCGCCGCTTTGAACCGGTGGGATCCAGCAAAACGCGCACCGTCGATGTACGGATCATTGCAGCCACCAACCAGAATCTGAACCGGATGGTCCGGGAGGGGAGTTTCCGGGAGGACCTTCTCTACCGCATCAACCTGATCACCATCGACATGCCCCCGCTAAGGGAGCGACCTGGCGACATCCCCCTGCTGGTCAGCCACCTCCTGGAGACCATGAAAAAACTTTATCAGCGGCCCCGCCTGCAGATCACGACTGAGGCAATGACCTGGCTGGGAACCCTTCCCTGGCCCGGCAACATCCGGGAGCTTAAAAACCTTGTGGAGCGCTCCGTGTTGCTCTCCGAGGAAGATCTGCTGGATATCCGGCACTTCCGCAACAGGGTGCAGCCGGCCGCCGGGAAAGCACGGAGTCTTCCCGCTGTCGGGGAGATGAGCCTGGAGGAGGTTGAGGTGGAGATGATCAAACGGGCAATGGCTTTTCATCAGGGCAACATTACTGAAGCTGCCCGGTCGCTGGGCCTCAGCCGCAATGCCCTGTACCGGAGGCTGGAGAAATACGGTCTGGATCATGAAACTTAAAGTACAGTTCATCCTTTATCTCCTGGTCCTCCACGGGATCATTGCCTACTTTGCCTTCGACTATTTCCTGGCGCAACCCTACTGGTTCCTTCTGATTGAAGCGGTTCTGATCATCTCCGCCGTTATCGCCTTCCGGATCTATTCCCGGATGGTTCGACCGCTTGATCTGATCGCCTCAGGGATCCAATCGATCCGCGACCGCGATTTTGCCATCAATTTCCGGAAGAGCGGCAGCCGGGAACTGGATGGGCTGATCAGTGTCTTCAACCAGATGATGGAACAATTGCGCACCGAACGGAGGATCCAGCAGGAGCAGCATTTCTTCCTGAAAAAGCTGATGGATGCGGCCCCTGTGGGAATCATCATCCTGGATGGAAACGAACGGATCCGTGAGGTCAACCCTGCCGCTTCACGAATGCTGATCACCCTTCCGGAGGTCCTGCACGGGAAACGACCCGGGGAGATCCCAGGACCGTTAGGTTTATTCCTGGCAACCCTGATCGAGGACCAATTGCAAACTGTCCGCCTCAACGGGATGAAGAGTTACCGGATCATCCGGGGCTACTTCATGAACCTGGGTTTCCGCAACACCTTTCTGCTCATCGACGAACTCACCAACGAGATGTTGTCGGTGGAGAAGGAGGCTTTTGGGAAGGTGATCCGGATGATGTCGCATGAAGTCAACAACTCTACAGGAGCCACCAACTCACTGTTGCAATCCCTCTTGCAAAACCTCCGGCGCCTCTCCCTGCCGGAAGCAGGTCAAACCGTCCCGGCTTCCATTCACAGGATGGAGGAGGCCATCGGGGTGATCATGGAGCGCCACACCCATTTGAACCGGTTCATGAACAACCTGGCGGATGTGATCCGCCTGCCGGCACCCACCCTGGAGACGAAAGACCTGGCGGAGTTCTGCCGCAGGACTGCCGGACTAATGGAACCTTTCTGCCGGCAGCACACCATCACCCTTGAATCCCTCATCCCCGATCATCCATTTCTCCTGAAGATCGACGCTGCGCAGATTGAGCAGCTTCTGGTCAACGCGATCCGCAATGCTGTGGAGTCGATTGGCGATCACGGCACAATTCTCCTGGTGCTGGATCCCGAAAGCAAAGAGATCCGCATCGAAGATACCGGCAGGGGAATCTCGCCGGAAGTCCGGGAAAAGCTGTTCACCCCCTTTTTCAGCTCGAAGAAACACGGCCAGGGGATCGGCCTAACACTGAGCCGCGAGATCGCACACAATCATGGTTTCGGTATTTCGCTGAAGAACCGGGAGGAAGGAGGAGCAGTGTTTGTAATGAACATGGATAGTTGATAGATGATCCGGTTCATCATCCCCGGGAATGGCCTGTGGGAATGGATCTTCTGGTTATCCACCGAGATCATTGGGAAGTTGAGACCAGGCATATGACGACTTATCTCTTCCTGAATTATGTGAAGGGGACGAGCATGGGAGTCGTCGCTTTGTACCTTACATCCTCATCGCCAAAATCCTTTAGCAATCGCCTTAGAACAATTTCAGGCAGAGCAGCGCAACCCCCTGAAAAAGAAGGATCAGGAAGCACTCCAATGGGGAGTTGATTATGAAGAAAAATCCTGAAAACGCCTGTGATCAGTGTGTTTTCAGGATGCGCTGAGTGGAGTATACCGGAGTCGAACCGGTGACCTCTGCATTGCGAACGCAGCGCTCTGGCCAGCTGAGCTAATACCCCAAAGATTTCGTACAAAAGTAAGTGAAATATTGATAGGATACGAGATAGGAGATGGGAGATGGGAGATATTGGATATTGGATTTCGTATTTCTGTATTGCTGTATTTCACTTGTCCGCTGGTCCGCTTGTCCGCCTGTCCGCCTGTCCGCCTGTCCGCCTGTCTGCCTGTTTCCTGAACACAGCCCGTAACAACAAAAATGCCGGTAAATTCAATAACGCCAGCAGCATAAAGGTATACCTGTAGCCGATCCAGTCGCTGAGGATGCCACCGGCGGCGAGGCCGATGCCGGAGCCGATGTTGGCTACGGCCATCAGGATGGCGAACATCGAAGCGGCGATGCGCAGGTCGGTCTTCTCCATGGAGGTGGCAAAATAGACGGTCTCGAAATACCCATAGGATAGTCCGAAGAGGAATACCAATGGCCAGGCCAGGGCGGGGCTTGCCGTAAAGGCGATGAGGAATACGGTCACCAGGGAGGCCATCAATGCCCCTTTCACCGCTTTGGGATGTCCGATACGATCGGTCAGCCGTCCGCCTGTCAAACCGCCCAGGATCACTCCCAACCCCCAAACAGCGGCATAGAAACCGGCCATCATGTAAGAGATCCCGTAGCTCTCCTGCAGAAAGGGGTTGATCAGCTGGTTGGCCCCGCTGGTGATGATGAAGCCAACGATCCCCAGCAGTCCGAGGGCCACCACCTGTTTCTTCCCGAAAGCCCGGAAGGCGCTCCATTCGAAGTTGCGACCGGGCGGGCGTGAAGGTTCTTTCAGCAGCAAGACCATCGGTACCGGCAGGAGGGTCATCACCGCCAGGGAGATGAAGACGGCATCCCAGTCGGCCAGCTCCGAAAGCACGCCAACTGTTGCCGAGATAAGGACGATCCCCAGTGCCCGCCCGGCCACCATGATCCCCTGTACGGTCCCTTCATCCTCCGGAGGGGTGGTGTCGAGAGCGAAGCCGTCGGTACAGGTGTCGTACATGGCCATTCCGGTGAGGCTCAGAAAGGCAACCATGGTCAGCAGCACGAACGACTGCGCCGGGTTGATCAGCATGAAAAGCAGCTGTCCGCCCGCCTGGATCAGCAATCCCAGGATGATATAAGGTTTCCGGTAGCCCAACCTGAAGAGGTTCACCCGGTCGCTCAGCATCCCCAGGAAAATCTTCAGGATGAGCGGCATCAGGGCCATGGCCGAAAAGATCCCTATCTGGGTCATGGTGATCCCGAAGGAGCGCAGGTAGATGGCGTTGAGTGCAGTAAAGTAGCCCAGGATCGATCCCTGCGCGAAATAGAGCATCGAGAAGGTGGAATAGCGCAATCGTTTCGTCTGGGTCATCTGGACTAGGATTCGATGATGATCATTCCGTTGCCGGGAACAAAGGTACCAATCATCGTGGCATAAGGAACACCGCTCTCCTGCAGGGTGGTGATCAATGCCATGCTGTCGTGATCATCCGCGGCGATCAGCAGCCCTCCGGAGGTTTGGGCGTCGCAAAGGATCATCTTCTGCATCTCCGGTATCGTTTCGTGCCACGACACATTAGGCGTCACATAGTCGAGGTTGTTCCGGGTTCCCCCGGGGATCACCCCCTGGGCAGCCAACTCCTCCACACCCTCGAACAGCGGCACCTGTGACGAACGCAGCCTGACATCCAGCATCTCGCCGGCGATCATTTCCCGCAGGTGCCCCAGCAACCCGAAGCCGGTCACATCGGTACAGGCATGGACAACATACCGGCTCATCACTTCCGCGGTGGTCCGGTTCAGCTCCGCCATGGTCTGAGTCACCTCTACTGTCTGATTGGGATCCAGCAGTCCACGCTTCATCGCCGTCGTGAGGATTCCTGATCCAATGGGTTTGGTCAGCACAAGGATATCTCCCGCGTGCGCCCCCCTGTTCCGGAGAACCTTACTGGGATCCACCACCCCTGTCACGGAGAGACCGAAGAGTGGTTCGGTGAGCTCCACGCTGTGTCCTCCCACGATCGGAATTCCTGCCTCTGCCACCTTGTCGGAAGCCCCACGCAGGATCTCATGCAACACCTCCACCGGCAGCCTGTTATCAGGAAATCCTACGATGTTGAGCGCATAGATCGGTTTCCCTCCCATGGCATAGACATCACCGAGGGCATTGGCGGCCGCGATCATCCCGTAACTGTACGGATCGTCCACCACCGGCGGGATCACGTCGATCGTCTGCACCAGCGCCTGGGTGTCGTTCAGCCGGTAGACTGCCGCATCGTCGGAGGTCTCGCTACCCACCAGTACCTTTGGGTCCTCCACCACCGGCAGGCTCCTCAACACCTCTTCCAGGATCTGCGGCCTGATCTTGCAGGCACAGCCTAACGAGTGAGTGAACTGGGTAAGCCGGATGGGGGATGGGAGATGCGGGATGGGAGATGCGGAATGCGGGATGCGGAATGCGGGATGCGCGATAACAGATGCCGGATGCCGGATGCCGGATGCAGGATTTTGAATTTCGTCCTTCGTCCTACGTCCTTCTTCTTTCGGTAATTCACCTGTCCGCCTGTCCGCTTGTCCGCTGGTCCGCTTGTCTTCTTGTCCGCCTGTCCGCTGGTCCGCTGGTCCGCTTGTCTTCCTGTACGCCTCCACAATGATGGGTATTGCCCGCCGGATCTCCTCTTTGGTGGTCATCCGGCCGAGGGAGAAACGGATGGCCCCCATGGCATATTCAGAGGGGACATGCATCGCCACCAGCACACCCGAAGCTCCCTCCTCACCCGAGTGGCAGGCCGCCCCGGCCGAGGCCGCCACCCCTTGCATCGCCTGCAGGAGGGTGTTAGCCTCCACACCCGGGAACCCCAGGCTTAGGGTGTTGGGTAATCTCTGTTCCGGATGCCCGTTCAGTCGCACTTCCGGGATGGCTTCGAAGATGCCTGCGTGGAGGAGGTCGCGGAGATGTTGTAAATCTGTATTGTGGTTTGGTGACGGGGTGCCATGGTATTCACTTCTGACTTCATTCTGCAGACTTTTCACAAGTTCTGCAGCTTTGCCAAGTCCGACGATTTCCAGCACGTTTTCGGTGCCAGCACGACGGTTGGCTTCATGGTCAGCGCCATGAAGCAGCTTGGTCAGCCTGACGCCCCGCCGGATATAGAGAGCGCCCACCCCTTTGGGGGCATAAAGCTTATGCCCGGCCACCGACAACAGGTCGACCCCCAACTCCTTCACATCCACAGGGATTTTTCCGGTACTCTGTGCGGCATCGGTGTGCATCAGCACCCCGGCTTCACGGGCGATGCGGCTAATGGCGGCAATGGGCTGGATAGATCCGGTCTCGTTGTTGGCATGCATCACTGAGATCAGGATGGTCTCATCGCGAATCGCCTTTGCGATCTCCCCGGGATCCACAACACCGTATGCATCGACCCCCACCCTGGTCACCTCAAATCCCTCCCCTTCCAGGTACCTTGCCACTTCTGCCACCGCCGGGTGTTCCACGGAGGAGATGATGAGGTGGTTGCCCCGGCTTCTGTTGGCATAGGCAGCCCCTTTGATGGCATAGTTGTTAGATTCGGTGCCACCTCCGGTGAAGACGATCTCGTCGGGATGGGCATTCAGCATGGAGGCCAACTCTCTCCTGGCCTGGATCACCGCCCGGGCTGCCTGCTGACCATATTCATGCAAACTTGAAGGGTTTCCGAAGAGACCGTCGAGGTAGGGTCTCATCGCGTCCGCAACCAGAGGGTCCAATGGGGTGGTGGCGTTATAGTCCAGGTAGATAAGATCCATTTTTCAGTTGTTGTGAGGCGAACTTCTTCAATCCTGCAGCGATCTCCCGGGCATCAAACCATTCCACTGGATAAGGATACCGGGCCTGACCCTGGCGCCGCCGGATGGAAAAGGCATAGGTTTCATCGTAATAGGAGAGCATCTCTGCAGCCACCTCTGAATAGGCTTTCCGCCGGATCAGGTCCAATGCCTCCCTGGCCCTTTCTCTCCCGATCCGCGCCTCAATCTTCATCACCGCCTCCCCTAGCATCCGGTCGCTGATCCCGGTATATTCCCTGACCAGCCTCCCTACGCGGATCTTCTTTGGCACTTCGAGGATGATCAGCGGGGCTGTCTGGATTTTCAAAATGAGGGGATCGGGCAGGGTGATGCGGCCGATCATCCGGCTTTCATCCTCCAGCCAGATGAAGCGCTTCTTGTCAAGTTTCGTCCATCGTTCAAAGAGGTTGTTCTCAAACTGCTCATTGGTGGGCTGCTCCGGCTGACCAATAGCACCAAAGGCCGATCCTTTGTGGGAGGCAAGCCGTTCTAAATCGATCACCTGTTCGCCGGCTTCCGACAGGGCCAGAAGGATCTCCGTCTTCCCGCTTCCGGTGAAGCCGCCGATGACAACGACCTTTGCCGGTTCATCCAGCAGGGTACGGATGTGCTTCCGGTAGGCCTTGTAACCTCCCTCCAGCAGATCCACCCGGTAGCCATGCCCCTCTAACATCCAGGCCATGTTCAGGCTGCGCATCCCCCCTCTCCAGCAATACATCCGGAGATGCTTCGCCTGGGTCTGCTTATGAAGCGAACGACGAATTTTTCCTGTCTTCGGGAGGATGATGTCCAGTCCTCGGAGGATCGCCTCTTCTCGGCCCGACCTCGTAAACAGGGTACCCACTTCGGCCCGTTCGGCATCGGAAAAGAGGGGAAGGCTGATAGCCCCTGGGAGATGACCCTTCTGAAATTCGGCCGGGGATCGGACATCCACCACCGGGAACTCATCCGGTTGCTGCAGAAAATCCTTGATATCCAGGGACACAGGCATAGGGGGAACCGGTTTTTGACAAAGGTAAGAAAATTTGGAGGATAGGAGATTAGGCGATGGGAGATAGGAGATATTGGATGTTGGATGTTGGAATTTCATATCTTTGTGGTTCATTGATCATGCCCCCCGATGAGCGATTTCATCCATCATGAGTGTGGTATAGCTCTTGTCAGGTTACGGAAACCCCTTGAATATTACATTGCTACCTATGGCACGGCCTTCTTTGGACTGAATAAACTGCACCTGCTGATGCAGAAACAGCACAACCGCGGCCAGGATGGCGCAGGGGTGGCCGCCGTCAAATTTGACATTCATCCTGGGAACCGCTTCATCAACAGGATCCGTTCCAACTCCGCCACCCCGATCCTGGATATCTTTTCGCAGATCGGCAGTGAGGTGAAAAAGTTTGAAGAGAGCCATCCCCAGCGGCTTCATGATCCGGATTGGCTGAAACATCACCTGGAAATGTACGGGGAGCTATTGCTGGGTCACCTCCGGTATGGAACCTTCGGGGGGAATACGGTGGAGAGCCTTCATCCGCTGATCCGGGAGAACAACTGGAAGACCAGAAACCTTGTGCTGGCCGGGAATTTCAACCTCACCAACGTGGATGAACTTTTCATGAAGCTGATCGAACTTGGCCAGTGTCCGGTGGAGACCTCCGATACGGTCACCATCATGGAGAAGATCGGCCATTTCCTGGATGAAGAGAACGAACTGCTTTACCAGCGGTTCAAAAAGGAGGGGCATGAGAAACACATGATCTCCCACTTGATCGGGCAGGAGCTGGATGTCAGGAAAATCCTCCGGGATTCATCTGCCACCTGGGATGGAGGCTATGTGATCACCGGCATGATCGGCCACGGAGATGCCTTTGTGATGCGGGATCCCAACGGCATCAGGCCGGCTTTTTATTACGCGGATGATGAAGTGGTGGTGGCCGCTTCGGAGCGGCCGGCCATCCAGACCGCCTTCAACATCTCCACGGACGAAGTGAAGGAGCTGTCGCCGGGCCATGCGTTGATCATTAAACGGGACGGCACTTTCAACGAACTTCCCTTCACTACACCCGGACCTAAATTTTCCTGCTCCTTTGAGCGGATCTATTTTTCGCGGGGCACCGACCAGGATATTTACCGGGAACGAAAAAACCTGGGAAAATTCCTGACACCGGCCATCCTCAAGGCGGTCAATTGGGATATTGAGCACACGGTCTTCGCCTACATTCCCAACACGGCAATTGATGCCTATTACGGTATGATCGAGGAGCTGGATAACTTTTGCGATAATATCAAACGCGAACGGCTGGTGAACCTGGAAAAGGATGCCCCAGCCTCTCAGGTCGACGAGATCCTGCAGCTGAAACCACGGGCGGAGAAGGTGGCCGTGAAAGACATCAAGCTGCGTACGTTCATCACCCAGGACAGCCAGCGCGACGACCTGGCCGCCCATGTGTACGACATCACTTATGGCTCCATCCGCCCTGATACCGACAGCCTGGTGGTCCTCGACGATTCCATTGTTCGCGGAACCACTCTCAAGCAGAGCATCATCCGGATCCTTGACAGGCTGGGACCAATAAAAATCATCATCGCCTCCTCTGCTCCGCAGATCCGTTATCCAGACTGTTATGGGATCGATATGGCCAAACTGACCGACTTCATTGCCTTCAGGGCAGCGATCGCCCTGCTCAAGGAGACTCACCAGGAACATATCATCAACGACGTGTATAAACGATGCAAAGAGCAGGAGTCCCTGCCCAAGGAGAAGATCGTCAATCACGTCAAGGAGATATACAAGCCCTTCCCGGCCAGCCGTATCTCAGAGAAGATCTCGGAACTCCTCACACCGCAGGATTGCCGGGCCCGTGTCGAGATCATCTACCAGACCATCGAGGACCTTCATGCGGCCTGTCCAAACAATCTCGGCGATTGGTACTTCACCGGCAATTACCCCACTCCCGGCGGCAACAAGGTCGTCAACAAGTCCTTTATCAACTACATTGAAGGAAGAAACGTAAGGGCGTATTAGCTGTTGGCTTTTGGCTAATAGCTAATAGTTAAAGGCCGTTAGCATAGACTTCAGAGATCAGATCAGCAATCCTGCGAAATTCCTCTTCGCTGAATTTCAGTTTCGGTTTACTGAAATCGATGTCGTAGATGGTCTGGAGGGGAACCAGATGGACATGGGTGTGAGGAACCTCCAGTCCCACAACGGCGATGCCGATCCGCTGGCAGGGGATGACCTTCTCCATGGCCAGGGCCACCTTTCGGGCAAAGACAAGGATCCCGGAGAGAAGGGGCTCCGGGAGGTCAAAGATGTAATCGATCTCCTCCTTTGGGATCACCAGTACGTGGCCTCTGGCGATGGGATTGATATCAAGGAAGGCGAGAAACTGTTCATTCTCGGCAATTTTGTAGCAGGGGATCTCCCCCTTTACGATCCGTGAAAAAATGCTGGTCATCTGAATTCGTTTTACCGTGAAATATCAAGGATCTCAAATGAGATCATGCCGGCAGGGATTTCGATATCCACTTTATCACCGATCATCTTGCCGAGGATCCCTTTAGAGATGGGGGAGTTGACAGAGATCTTGAACTCCCTGATGTTGGCTTCATTTTCGGGAACCAGCATATAGGTAACAGACTGACTGTTTTTCAGGTTCTTCAGTGTCACTTTTGAGAAGATCAGCACTTTTGAGCAATCCAGCTTCGTTTCATCAATCAGGCGGGCGCTTGTGATAGTCTCCTGAAGCTTCGAGATTCTCAGTTCCAGCAGGGACTGGGCCTCTTTCGCTGCAGCATATTCGGCATTTTCAGATAAATCGCCCTTGTCCCTGGCCTCCGCAATCTGTTTGGAGATTCCCGGCCGTTCCACCGTGGTCAACTGCTGGAGCTCCTCCTTCAGTTTCTTAAGTCCCTCCGGTGTAAAATAGTTAATTTCCGACATGTCACCATGTTTATCCTGCGTTGATAATAAGCCAAAAGACCCTTTTACAAGGGTCCTTGGTCGTTATGTAAAGATAGGTAAAAAGGAACCTAACCTACGCTGTTGTTAAAAATTTAGAGTTAATCCTATGCTATGAACTCCCCCAAACGGATTGGTTGACCGGTAGGAGTAGTCGATCCCGATTCCGGTCTCCTTTTCTTTGTTGAAGGGCACGGAGACGGTAAATCCGGCAGAAAGACCTGTGAATACGCTTCCCCTGTCGGCGATGTCTGATTCAAAAACGCCTTGCTGGTAAGTATAGGCAGCCCTAATTGAGAGGTAATATTTGAGTGCATACTCGAGACCAAGGATGAACTGGTCCCTGGTGAATGAGTTTGAGTTAAAATCTCCGGCGATGGTGATCCGGTTCATATCACCGATCAGGAAGTCGTAGGATGCACCGATCCTCAATGTTGCCGGAAGCTCATATTTCTCAGAGCGTTGCGACACCGTAAAGAGGTCGTTGTCATCCCCATGGGAGGGGATGATCCCCCGGAATGAGAGTCCGTCACCGGTAAACCGCATCGGGGTTCCCACATTCTTCAGGGCGACCCCGAACTTGATCTGGTCACGTTCCCCTGTCACATACTGAACACCCGCATCAAGAGCAATCCCGAGGGCACTGGCATCCGAGATGGACTCGGAGATGATCTTGATGTTGATCCCTCCATAGATACTGTTGGAGAAAGCTTTGGCATACCCCAAATTGATGTTCAGGTAAGCGGGTTTAAAGGTTCCAAGACCTCCTTCGGGAGAGCTTGTAGTGGTGATCTCGATTTCACCGAAGTTCATCGACATCACCGCAGCGGTCAGGACGCCCTTGTTTTCTCCTAATTTCTGGCTCAACCCGAAGGAGTAAATGTTGATCCCCGAGCCCTGCAGCCAGTTGGTATAGGAGAAAACGATCTCGGTCCCGGTGGTAAATCCGGTTCCGGCGATGTTGGTGAAAAGTGCTTCAAGGCCGTGTGTACAGGAGGTTCCTACACCGCCCCAGCCTGAACTTCTTGCCCATGGGTTGATCAGCAACTCGGATGCCCCTGCCTGGCCTGAACGGTCTTTGTTCCCGGCAGTAGCCTGATCAACAGGAAACGCAACCAAAGCTACCAGGAATAAAGCCAGTAAAATGCTATATATGTTCTTCATAGTGCTGTATTTTTGTGGTTGAAACATGGTATAATCATTTACATTAGAGTGAGTTCAGGTCGACAGGCCGCAGGATTCCGAACCACTTGAGGGTTCGTTCTCCAAGTCCTTCTGCTTTCACATGAATCAGATATACTCCTCCGGCAATCGGGATCCCGGCGAAATTCTTGAGATCCCAGTCGATGGAGGTTTTCGCATCGGTATTGATTCCGGAGGTCGATGCTCTCGGGAGTTCAATCCCTGACTTATCGACGTTAAACTGCCGGATCAATGTTCCGCTCAGGTCATAGATGGTGACGGTGCACTTTGTAGGAAGATTGACGATCTTGATACGGTTGTCCAACTGGTTCCTTTCATAGTCGTCGTATGCGTAATAGGGATTGGGAACTACGTTGATGATATCCAGGTCGCTCTCCATCTTATCCTGGTTGTTTTTGGAGGTGGCGATCTCATTGGTACTGAAGGAGTACATCGGCCAGGCCCTGTTCTGGGCGGTGTCTACCACGCTATCGGGGATCATTTCCGAGTAATAGCGTTGATATGGTTTGGCCACCCTGATATAGATCGCAACCGGGTTGCTGAGCCATTCCTGGCCTTCTACCGCGAGGGGGATATTCACCCACATGGCGGAGGCATAGGCACGGGTCTTGTAGATATTATCCAGCTTTTTCAGGCTCAGCACGTTCACCAGTTTCTGCCCTGCATCATAGGCCGGGAAGTTCAGGTTGATGGTATCCAGGGTGAGATCCCTGTGTGCCATGATGTAAACGTAGTGCTGTCCACCGAACACGGGATTGTAACTCTGGTCATGCATCCTGGAGGATGGATTCCAGAGCATATCTCGCCCGTTATCGGCAACAAGCCAGGAGTTCTCCCCGAACATGATATTCAGTCGTTCACCTGTTTCGAGGTTGATGGCATAGCCCGGGAACCAACCCATTCCGTATTCCGAGATATAGCTTGAGTTGTACATTGGATCGGTACTCACCACGCCGGTATCCCCGTCCACGTTCACCGACTTCCCTTTCCGCATGTCGAAGAGCCTTGCCCGGCCTTCAGCGATCAGTGAATCGGGGCACAACTCAATGACCGGAGCCCTTGTCCAGAGTCGTTTATCGGGAGTGATGATGACATCGACGCTGGCCAGGTTTTCCAGCTTGTTAAACTTCTTGGAATTGGAACTGTAGGCAGGTCCCGGTTGAAGCTGCTGGGTATATGCACAGAGGGCATAGGGTGCCCAGGTTCCTCCCGTGATCTCTCCCACCAGCGCATGGTTGGCGGTCATCACCTGGATCTGCTGGTAGTTCTTGTTTGGATCCCAGGGATCATCCGCTCCCATATCCCAGTCGTAGAGCGCCGAGTTGCCTCCTGCTTTGTAAGTACCTGCACGGATCCAGTTCACATCGATTCCCGGAGGATTATCCCAGTCGGGAACCCCTCCCAGCCATTTGTGTGCAGGGTCTGCATAGACGGCCGGGGTGGTAAAGATCAATCCGTTGTCGTTGGTATGTTCGCCTCCCGGGATGGTATCCCCCGGATAGGGGATCTGCGAGATCTCAACGGCGATCCCCAGGTCGAGGAAGAGCTGTTCGTAGGGGTAGATGGTGGTGGTGTCGGAGGTATAGGTAGTCCCGGTTCTGGTATCCACCATTTTCCAATGGCCGAATTTGATATTGGCGTTGGTAAAGGTCGGATTGGTGGGCCCGGCAACCATGGAGTCAAACATAATAAGATAATCGCTGGCGACTACATTCAGCGGGTCAACCACCTGTATGTTCAGCGGACCGTACCCGGTCATATATTTTGCCTGATAGGCAATCGGATAGTCCGCATTTCCATATTTGTTGGTTGCGCTGGCAGGCGGTTTATTGAGGATCTCAGCAACGGAGGATGGGTCGAGGAAGAGGATCTTGCCTCCGTTACCCTGGCCCTGGATCCTGGTGATGGTGGGACCGTCTCCATAGCTTGAGTTGGGTACATCATCCAGAGGGATATGCGGGATGGCTGTATAGGTTTTCAGGTTGCTCCGGCCGGCCAGGTAGGGCAGCTTTTGTCCTGCAAGTCCTGTCGGGTCAGTCTGGTTATACGGGGCATATTCATTATAGGCATAGGCCACCGCCATATAATAGTATTGTTTGTGGTTGATCAGGGTAAGGTCAGCGGTGGCAAACTCATCCTCGGTCACTTCAAACGAGTGAACGACCCCGGTATTGGCACCGTCAACCATCACCTTCCCGATATTCCCGTTCAGGTTCTGGTCGAATGTCCAGTTGACCAGTTTGGTTACATCGTTCTTGATGTCGCACTGATAGACAAGGCGGGATTTGCTGGCATCGTACAGGTCGGCCGCGCTGACCGTGGCATCTTTCAACTGGAAGATCTGGTATCCTTCAAACCGGTAGAGGGAGTCGTTCCGCTGGTTATGTGGCAGCGTGTCGGGATTCGGAATGCGGGGGTCATACTCCACATAGCGTTCCTGGTAGTTGTTCCCGGCATCGTTCACTTTCCGGTTGGTGATGTAGAAGATCAGTTTTCCGTCCAGTTCCTGGATCGTCAGGTCGGGGGCATTGGGTCCGTTCAGCACGGCGAAACAGTTGTCGAAGAGGCTTTGGCAGAGGTCGTCGACCACGCGAAGTTTCTCCACTGATTCGAATGGTGTTCCGGAGATGGTACGTGCCCATGGGATCCCGACTGTGATGTAGTTACAGGCGCCCGGTTTCAGGGTAAATGGTCCGGCCGACTGCATGAACCGGCGGTCGCTTGGGTTGTTCCCGGCAGTCTCTTCTGTCCAGTATTTCGGTCCGTTTGGCGGTTGTCCGGCGGTTCCCCAGTCGCACGGGTCAGAGTCGCCCGGGAACATGAAGGTACAGTTCGGTCCGTATCCGCCGGCGCTTGCGTGGGCATTTCCACCATACAGCATCTGTGTGTTGTCTTTCCAGATCCCTCGGAGGAAGAGGTAATATTCGGGGGCATAATCTGGGTCCTGCATATACCAGGGCACCCCGGAGAGGCTGTTGTTGTGGTAAACAAACCGGCGCATTCCGAACCGTTCGTTGTCGATGATCCCGTCGCCGAAGTTCACTCCGTTGATGGCCATCTGATCGAGTGGGTATTCGCTGGTGATGATGGAGCAGTCTCCGACGAATTTCGGGTTATCACGATCATCCGGGTCCATATAGGGTCCCTGGAAGAAGTCTACCCCGATGGCGGGAGGGTGGGCGCCGTAGGCTTCGATCTGTCCGGTTCCGTCAACGGGTTTACCATTGTAGCAGTAACCCAGTCCGCGTTTCACGTCGCAGCCAACGTAGTCATCCTGGGCATATCCGAGGTCGGGGTCAACCCACTGGCTGAAGTAAGTCCCTGTCAGGGTGTAGGTTGACCGGTTGATCACTTCGTAGCTGTAGAAGGTCATGTCGTTGATCTCGTCGTTGGTGGCAAAGGAGAAATACTGGGCCCTGATCTCCATCCCGATGGGTTCTCCCTGGGTTTCGGAGTGGTAGTTTCCTTTGTCGTTATAGACTGACCAGAGGGTCTGGTCTCCTTTGATGACCTGGTCAACCAGGATCCCGAGGGTATCGCCCGGCTCTCCGTTTCTCAGGGGAGCTCTTGCAATACGTTCCCCGGGTTTCAGGTTGGCGGGGCAAAGTTTGTTGGCCAGGTCGTAATAGGGGTAGTCACCTTCATAGGGATCATAGGTTCCGTCACCGCCCTGGTCAAAGAAGGGTGCCAGGTAGTAAGCCTGTCCGGCCGCCCGGTCTCCGTGAGCGGGCCACTCCAGGATGGAGCGCGGGATCTGGTAATCAGGATAGTCAGCCTGGTTTTCCCACCAAGCGAGAAACTCCTGTACCTCCTCACGGGTCATCGGATAGAGTTTGTCGTATTTGGAGCAAACATCAGCTTCGATAGCAGCGGATCCATCAATCGTCAGGGGGCCTGGCCAGAAGTCATTCTTGGTATGGGCTGTGGCAGTAGTGGGACCTTGTCCGTAACGGTAGGCGGCCAACTTCAGGTTGTTGTTGACGTCGATCCCTCCAATCCACAGGGAGAAGGAGAACATGGACATCTTTCTCGAACCCTTGGGAATCTCATATTCCGCATTTTCGAGGAACCAGCCGTTCCCAAATGAGTAAATGATCGCTCTCACGTTGTTGAGGTCAAGGTATTTGTAGGCCGATCCAGCCTCGCAACTTACTGCTGTTTCCTTGATCGTTGGAGTACTCTTCGTTCCTGCTTTAACCTTTTCCTTTGAGAAGGCCGAAGGCTGAAGCATAAACAGGCAACAGAGCGAGATGAATAAGAAACGAAGTATATTTTTCATAGTGCTGATATTTTTGAATATACTGATACTGCTTGTGTTCACCATATGACTTATCCTCCCTTATTAGAAATTAAACATCAAACCTAATCTGATCTGGCGGGGGGAGCTATAATTATATGGATTGGCGATCCATACCGAATAGAGATCCCTGTAGGACTGCGGATCCACCTGTTGGTTGATCTGGTTCTGATACTCGGGTGCGGAGAGATAGCCGTCGTCCGTAGCACTTCCGGTGGCCGGATAGACATTCGTCACGTTCTTTGTATTCAAGAGGTTGAGAATATCGAGATAGACATTGATCGTGCCGGCACGCTTTTTCTTTCCCATATCGAACATGAAATCCTTGTCGATGCGCATGTTGATCACAAACTGCCAGGGCAGACGGGCACCGTTGATAGAACCCTTGATCGGACCCATGGCGCCGTAGGGTTCCACTTTGCTCGATTTGGTGTAGGGAGTTCCCGATCCACCGGTGATGGTGAAGTTGGCACCTAGGTTGGATAAAAGCTGTACCGGGGCTTTTCCGCTCTTTTTGCGGTGGATCACCGGACCATTGTATTCTTTACCGACGCCCCAGCGGTAGTCGATGCTGATGTTGAACTGGTGCCGGCGGTCGAAACTCAGCGGGTTAAGTGTCCGGAGGTTCGGCTGTTCTGACCGGATGATGGCGTTGGCCGCATCGGGGTCAGAGCCGGTTCCTTCGGCAAACTGCAGGGTGTAGTTGAACCGTACCCGGGCATTGTTGGTTCGCCGCAGGTCGTAGGTCAGGGTCAACCCCTCGACGGTACCGAAGTCAATATTGGTATAGGAATAATAGGTTCTCGGGTAGGCTCCCGTGTAACGGTACTGCTGGATCTCATCCCGCATTTCCCGGTAGAAGACAGCCAGTTTCAGGGAGGAGGCGTTGTTGATCTTCTGCTGGAAGCCCAGCTCATAGTCGATGGTTTTGGAGGGCTGTAGAGCCGGGTTGGCGAGTGTTCCTCCGGCTGAAGTACGAATGTAATAGTAGGAGATCGGGTCGATGATGTTCCCGCCGGTGGGGCGTTGGGTCAGAATGTCATAGTGGGCATAGAACAACGCATCGTCGGAGATCGGGAAGGAGAAGGAGATACGGGGCATGAAGTTGGTCTGGGGCTCATAATCCTTGAAGACAACCGCCTTGATTGTGGTTGCCGACGGATCCAGCAGGTAGGGGGAGATCCCGTTTCCGCGGTCGAGAACCTTCGGGTCGGTGATCACGGTACCTTCAGCATTGTACCAGTCGCTGCCCAACCGGTAACCGGTAATCTCCGTGGGGCTGTTGATATTGTCGACATACACTACGTAATCGTCACCGATGTTGGCAGGGTGGACGATGGTTTGTCCGTTCAGCTCGCTGACCTCTCCGGCCGTTTTGGCGGAATAGAAGAGGTAGGGGTCTTTCAGCACCGGCTGGTTGGCATCAAAGCGGTCCACACGCAGACCGATATTGAAGATCAGGTCTTTGAAGGCGAATTTATCCTGAATGTAACCGGCGATATAGATCGGTTCATAGGCACCAATGGGGCGGGTGTAATTGCCGTCAGCATCCTTGGCGGTGAAGAAGTCCTCCCATGCCGGCTTTGTAGTGAGCCGGTTCCCGAGATAGTCATATCCGCGGTATCCCACCTTGGCGTCACCATTGTCTAACAATTCGTCGGCGCTGAACATATCAACGGAGAAGATGGGTTCGGAAAGGGAGACGGTATGAAGCTGCTGGTTGGCATCGTAGTAATTGATCGAGTTTGAGTTGTAGTCAAAGGAGTTGATGTCGATGAAGTCGACTCCGTCAACCGGAAGTCCTAGCCTTTCACGAAGGTTGATGTCGAAATTCCGTTGAAGCTGGAAGACATACTGCCGGTAATAATAAATGGTGTCCATAAAGACGTCGTCCCTGTATACTAGCTGTGGATTGGAGAGGTCAAGCTCGGCCAACTGTGCATTGGTCAACCCGTTCATCAGCGACCAGAGGCCTGAAGCGTTGCTGTTGATCCCCAACCAGTAGGAGGACTCACTGCGCTGCTGGTATTGCAATCCGAGTTGTACCTCGTGATTCCCGAAGTCGGCGGCAAAGGAGGCGTTGATGGAAAGCTGACTGGTGTTACCAATGGCATATCCGTTGACCCTGTTTCCCGGACTGGCCCACATGCCGTAGATGGCATCCGGTTCCATTCCGTTGATCAGCCCTTTCCCGGAGACAATCTCATCCGTATTCTGGTAGTGTCCTTCGGGATCATTTTCAAACAGGCTGTAATACTGTGATGTCCAGGCAGAGAGTTCGGGGTTGATGTCGAGTGGTGTATATAATACTATGGTATCGCGGAAACCATTCTGGAGATAGGCATATTTCCCCGCGATGGAATCGTACTCGCGCGTGGTAGTGTAAGCACGAATGGTGTTTGTCTCAAACCGGCCGATATAGCCGTACTTGAAGATATCATCCTTATGTTCGGCGTCTTCGGTTTTGGCATAGGTCCGGGTATAGTCGGCCCCGATGGTATAATAGATGTTATCCACGAAGGTCTTTTCCTTTTCCGGATTGCGGAACCGCTGGGTAAACCTTCCGTTGACACGCCAGGTATAGCCAAAGGAGTGGCTGTTGTCAGCATAATTCAGCAGTGATCCTCCATAGCTGAAATTATTCCGGTCATACATCTCGAAGGTACCACCGAATGACATGTTGATGGTGGGTGAGATACGGAAGTCAAGTTTTCCCGATAAAAGCAGTTCGTATCGGGAGGTATTCATGGTGGTTTTTGTCTTTTCGAGGTCATTCATGGTGAGAAACTCCCCGTTGAGAAGAACCCCCTCTCCGGTTGAATTCAGCCGGAGGGGACTGGTCTGGATGGAGCTGATCACATCATCTGTGGCTTTGTAGAGTCCCGTGGTGCTCGGTACTCCGTCTTCACGGTAAGTGAAGTCACCGGCAACGAAAAATCCCATGATGGGGATCTTTGTTTTAGCAACAGTATCTTTTTTGGAAATGAGCGGCCCGGTAAAGTTAAGTCCGACCCGGTTATAGCCGAAGGGGTCCAGGAACTTGGAGGTCTGAAGGTCGATCCCGGCAGAGAAATCGCGCGACGGGCCCCTGGTGGTCACACTGATGATACCACCGGCAGCGTCACCATACGACGCCGGGGTTCCTCCGAGGATCACCTCTACCTGCTCGATAGCCGATTGGGGTAGCGATGTGCTTCCAACAACCCGCATCCCGTCGATATAGTAAACCTCGGTGTTCGAACGGGCACCACGGATGGAAGAGATCCCCCCGCTGGCGTCAGTCGTAACACCTCCTACCGTCGTGGCCACTGCAGCAGCCGATTTATTGGCCATTTTGGAGATCTCCTCCTGGGTCACCGTACCACCGGAGACCGTCTGGTCCTTGGAGATCAACGGCACTTTGTAATCGACCACCTCGACTTCCGACAGCGTAGTGGTGGACTGCTCCAGGTCAATATCCTGGAAGGTGATCTTATCCACCAGGATAATGATGCCGTTCATGCGAAAATCCCGGTAACCAACATAGGTCGCCTTGAGGTCAACCTTTCCGGCAGGTACAGGTTTGATCTGGTAATTTCCATCGAAATCCGATGTTGAACCACCTAGCTGAACACCACCTACTTCAACCACAATGTTGGCAAAAGGAATGGGTTCCTTCGTCTGCCTGTCAATGATTTTTCCCTTGAGGGTACCGGTTCCGGATTGCGAGAATACCAACACACTTGATGTCAGTATGATTCCAATAGTGAATAGTAAATTTCTTAACATACCATATCATTTTATGTTAGAACACTGTGCTTAAAAAGGTGGTAAAGGTAATAATATTTTAATCTAATTCTACTTTGGTACTTTGAATTTATAATAACGATCAATATCTCGTTGTCGTTGAATATGGCGTTTCTCTAGTTGTTCAACGCGTTTGTTATCACAGGCA
>Ga0163209_1000097_pt1 | contig 33552 bp, 28 predicted proteins | sample Kivu_160m_FD_113538 | JGI IMG/M metagenome (GOLD analysis project Ga0163209, IMG submission 113538) | Freshwater microbial communities from Lake Kivu, Western Province, Rwanda to study Microbial Dark Matter (Phase II) - Kivu_160m | ecosystem: Environmental > Aquatic > Freshwater > Lake ...
ATCCCGTTCTTCTTGTGTAAGCGTTACTTTGTAAGTATTCATAGCCTTTTTTTCGGCTAAGATATAAAATATTTTATTTACGTCATACTAAATGTGACATGACACTAGAGCGAATAGAACAGTGAAATTCCTACTCCTGTCGGCGCCACCGGCAGGACTTTTAGTCTCCCATCATTCCTGACTACCAGCTTCCCTATGGCAAATCCAACAACCGATCCTACCAGTACATCGGATGCCCAATGCTGATTGTCATAAATTCGGGACAATGCAGCTCCTGTGGCAAGTGTGTAACATACAACGGGCACCCATACAGTATGCCAGTAGGATGTGGCAACTACTGTGGCTATGGCAAACGCCGTGGCTGAATGACCCGAAGGGAAGGAGGTGTATGCAAATCCCTGAAACGGTCCCTCCCATAATCCCGGGTTGGGAGGCTCATCCTGGTTGGGGCGATGCCGGTGAGTCAGGTGTTTAATGATCTGGCTTGTTATCCCAGCCAGCACAAACGCTTCCACTCCCTTCAATGCAGTCAGCTTTGCCCGTTCATTACGCCAGATCAATCCACAGCCATACAATGCCCCCATGGCTGACAGACTCAGTAAACCGCTTCCGATCGGCTCGAAGAAATAATGGCTCAGATTATCCAGCGCAGGGTTGTGGTTTTGCTGGGCCCATTCCTGAATCCTTGCATCCTGGGTGAAAAGCACAACCGTAGCCCCCACTGCAGCCGTTGCACCAATCCACTGGAACGTGTTCCAGCGAATGGGGGAGATGGCGATGTCGCGTGCATCGGTCTGATAGGACTTAAAATACTGCTTATCAATATAAGAAGGCTGCGGGTCTTTCTTCAGAGAGTCTGCCTGCCCGACAACAAGCAAAGGGATATAATTCAACAGGAGAATATATCTGAGAAAAAAACCATTCATGATGATCCTTCGAGCTTTTTGGCTTCTTTCCAAAAAAGATCCATCTCCTTGAGGGTCATCTCTCTGAGTGGTTTGTGAATCTTCTTTGCCTGCTCCTCGACAAAAAGAAAACGCTGGATGAATTTTCTGTTGGTCCGTTCGAGAGCATCTTCAGGATTGACATCTATAAACCGGGCATAGTTTATCAGAGCAAACAGCAAATCCCCGAACTCATGCTCTTTTTCTTCTTGTGCATCCTCTTGCCGCTCCGCCTCCTTAAGTTCCGACAGTTCTTCCATTACCTTCTCCCAAACCTGGTCTGCATAATCCCAATCAAACCCTACGCCACTGGCTTTCTCCTGGATCCTGTATGCTTTTACCATGGCAGGAAGTGAATTCGGAACGCCTGAAAGAACCGACTCATTCCCCTTTTCCTTCAGTTTGATCTTCTCCCAGTTATCCCTGACCTCACGGGCATCCTTGACCTTGACATCACCGAAAATGTGCGGATGACGATGGATCAGTTTGGCATTGATACTGTCAAGAACATCCTTGATATCAAATCCACCTGTTTCTGAAGCAATCCTGGAGTAAAATACAAGGTGAAGCATCAGGTCTCCCAACTCCTTCTTGATCCCTTCCATATTCCTGCCAAGGATTGAATCGGAAAGCTCATACGTCTCCTCAATGGTCAGATACCTGAGGCTCTCAAGAGTCTGTTTTTTGTCCCATGGACATTTTTCCCTTAGTTCATCCATGATTTCCAGCAACTCTCGGAAAGCCTCCACCTTTTCTTCAATTCGGTTCTTCATGCCACAAAAGTACGTATTTCTTCCCTTCCCACATTTCTTTTTCCTCGTATCAGCGAATCGTACTAACTTTGCTTCAAAGAAAAATCCCGGTTGAAACTTCATGGTGATCACCTTTGGAAAAACCACTGTTTTCCCATTCTATTGTTTGGGTTTTTACTGGTATTACCAACCTTTTCCTTCAGTCAGGACAACCACAGGTTATATAACACCAACCTCTTTGTCGAAGGGAAGTTCCACTATGGGTTCCTCTATGCACATCACCTCGAGCTTGAGCTTTTTAATGCCCATTTTCCCGCCTTCGAACTAAGCATCCAGAAACAAACATACGGGAAACGGAAATGGGAACGTGCATTCGCTTACCCCATCATCGGGTTTACATGCTGGTACTCAGGCCTAGGCAACTCTCCCTATCTCGGGAAAGCCATCGGGTTGATGCCATTCATCAATTTCCCGCTTTACCGTCATAAAGACCTCTTCTTTGGATTCAGGTTTGCACTTGGCCTCGGGATCCTGACCAAAAAATTCGACAGGATTGAGAACTATAAGAACATCGCGATCGGCACACATCTCAATGCAGCCATTAACCTGATGTTCGAAGTGCGCTACCGGATCAACACCTGGTTGACTGCTTCCGCCGGGATCAGTCTTCAGCACTTCTCCAACGGTTCATTGAAAATGCCCAATTATGGCCTGAATGCCCCTATGATCAACGTTGGTCTGGCTTACTGGCCAAAGCAACAAAACAAGGAGATCGGCGACCGGTTCTATCCTCCGACAGAACGCTTTTCGGCCATAATTCAACGGTTCATCGAATGCGACATAGGCGGGATTGTGGGATACAAAAACATGGAAGCTGTTTACGGAGAGAATTTTTTCGTTTTTCACCTCTATGAAAATACATTTTACCAGGTCAGCAGGAAAAGTAAAGTTGGGCTGGGACTCGATCTCTCCTATGACCCGTCACATATTAAAATACTTGAAAGTCAGGGAGATACTCTCGATAACAACCTGAAGATCCTTCGTCCCGGGATCAATGCTGCTTACCAGCTGATCCTTGGCAAACTCGGTTTTATTTTCAATCTGGGATTGTATCTTGGAGGGGCGGAAAGAAGCAATGGTCCTTTGTATGAGAAATTCTCGCTTCAGTACAATTTTTCTAAGAATCTGTTTGCGAATGTCATGCTGAAGGTACATTTTGGAAGAGCCGATTATATCGGATTCGGTATAGGATATAAATTTATCTTCCCGTTCGGAAGAAAAACACTGAAAGGATGAAGCGATATTTAGCATCACCGGAGTGGATCCTGATTATTCTCTTGCCGTTATTCATAGGATGTGGGAAAACCGGTCTGGATTGCTTGACCAGCACGGGGGAGATCATTCTTCAGGAGCGTGAGATCACACCGTTTGATTCAGTTGAACTCTACGATAATGTCAGTCTGTTCATCACGGAAGACACCCTTTACAAGCTCGAGGTGGAATGTGGCGAAAACATTATCGGAGGAATTGAGACCGTAGTTGAAAACGGGAACCTGGTGATTCACAATACAAACACATGCAATTGGGTCAGAAGCTATGACCATCCCATTAATGTCTATATTTCGACTCCCCATCTCTGGAAGCTTTATTACAACGCTTCCGGAGATGTATCCAGTCTGACGACCCTTTCGGGAGATTCCCTTAAACTCGAGGCATGGGGAGGGTGCGGAAGCATTGAACTCTCTCTGGATATTCAAACGGGATTCTGTTATCTGCAGCTTGGGACAGCTGATATCCACCTGCTGGGATCATGTGGGATTGTTTCTATCTATTCGGGTGATTTCGGTCTTGTCGACGCACGGGATCTGAACAGCGGGTTTGCCTTTGTTTCCAATAAATCATCGAATGACTGCTATATCCAGGTTCATCAGAAACTGACAGCCACAATCCAATCCATAGGAAATATTTACTATACGGGGAATCCCACAGAAATTGAAACGACCATTAACGGAGAGGGCAGTGTAATTCCTTTCTGATCAATATGCCCGTGCGAACAGGACCCTTTGAGATGAAGGTTTTCCTGAAAAGATACATCTCCCCTCCTCCTTGACGTGATTTAGTGGGATCACACGGATCGTGGCCTTGGTCTTCTCCTTGATTACCTCTTCCGTTTCAGCAGTTCCATCCCAGTGAGCAGAAGCAAAACCTCCTTTACTCTCTATCAAATCTACAAACTCCTCCCACGTATCTACACGATAGGTGTTAGCCTCTCTGAATCTCAGGTTCCGGTCAAACAAGTGCTGCTGAATCTCGTTGAGCAACCGTGGTAACTCCTTCGTAACCTCAGTGATTGGGAAGACCATTTTTTCCAGTGTATCCCTGCGGGCCATTTCAACAGTCCCGTTTTCAATATCCCTGGGCCCTATGGTCAGTCGCAACGGAACTCCTTTGAACTCATATTCAGTAAATTTCCATCCGGGTTTCTGTGTTTCACGGTCATCATATTTCACTGAGATCCCCATCGCTTCAAGTTCATTTCTAATCGGGATAACCTTTTCAGAGATAACTTCCAGCTGCTCGGCATCTTTAAAAACAGGGACAATAGCTACCTGGATAGGGGCTAGTTTCGGGGGAAGGACCAATCCGTGGTCATCGGAATGAGCCATAATTAAAGCGCCGATAAGCCGGGTGGAAACCCCCCAGGAGGTAGCCCATACATACTCCAACTGGTTCTCCTTATTTAAAAACTTTACGTCAAAGGCTTTTGCAAAATTCTGGCCCAAAAAGTGCGAAGTCCCTGCCTGAAGGGCTTTTCCATCCTGCATCAGGGCTTCAATCGCGTAAGTATCAATGGCACCGGCAAAACGTTCGGAAGGTGATTTGACCCCTTTCACCACAGGGATGGCCATCCACTTCTCGGCAAAATCCGCATAAAGATTCAGTATGGTCAACGTCTCGTCAAAGGCCTCTTTTTCCGTCGCATGAGCCGTATGTCCCTCCTGCCAAAGAAATTCTGCAGTGCGTAAAAACAACCTGGTACGCATTTCCCACCTGACGACATTGGCCCACTGATTAATCAGTAATGGAAGATCCCTGTAAGAATGAATCCAGTTCTTATATGTGTCCCAGATGATCGTCTCTGAGGTCGGCCGGATGATCAATTCCTCTTCCAGTTTCGCGCTCTCATCCACAACTACTCCTTGTCCATCCGGAGCATTCTTTAACCGATAGTGCGTGACAACAGCGCACTCTTTCGCAAAACCTTCAACATGGCTTGCCTCCTTGCTAAAGAAGGACTTTGGGATAAAAATCGGGAAATAGGCATTCACATGCCCGGTATCTTTAAAAAGTTTATCAAGAACCGATTGCATTTTCTCCCAAATAGCATAGCCATATGGTTTGATCACCATACAACCCCTTACAGCTGAATTTTCAGCCAAATCAGCTTTTATTACGAGGTCATTATACCACTGTGAAAAGTTTTCATCCCTGGTCGGAAAATCTTTAGCCATTGTTTGGATATGGTATGATATTTGCTGTTATTTACTCTACGAATTTCGTGTACAAAAGTAATAAAAATTAAGGCCCCAAATCATATACGCATAACCAACCAATAGGAGATACAGTAATGAAAAAAGCAGCATTCATCATCCTTCTTCTGGGATTTATCTTCTCTTCCTCATTTGCCCAGCAAACAAGTGATGCTGTTTATGGCGATGATGTTTATTATTCGGCATCCAAAACCAAAAAGAAGGACAAGAAGAAAAAAAACAAGAACAAAAATGAGGCCACCGAACCTGTCCAGCAAGTTGCAGAACCTGACAGCACCTCCACGGATCTCCCAAAATCATCCACATTGATGGATGATTACAATGATTATTCTTATTCGGCCCGTATCAAACGGTTTCAGAATCCGGAAGAAAATGCAGGGTACTTTGATGAAACCTATACCGATCCTGCAAATTACGACTCCACAACTCAACAGGAGACGTCCAGCCCCAATGTTAATATCTATCTGGGGGCCGGATTCGGATCCTATTATGGTCCTTCTTGGTCATTCGGGTTTGGATGGGGTTATGATCCATGGTATTATAATTGGGGATGGGGATATCCCTATTACAACTGGTATTGGGGATACAATTACTGGTGGTACTCCCCGTATTATTACTGGAGTCCTTATATGTACGGATACTGGAACGGATATTATGCGGGGTACTGGGACGGCTATTATGGATACCCTTATGGCTGGAACAGTTGGGAATATCCGTATGGAGGAAATACCTATTACGGCCGACGCCAGCCGATTACATCCACAGGAGGGACCAAACTGAATTCAAACATCACAGAAAGTAAAGCAAACCTGCCTTCAGGCAAGGATGGAAGTCTTGCTTCCCAAAGCAAAGTAGAGCGTTCGACAGCATCCCAGTCGAAATATGATCGGAACAGTGCCGGAAAGGAAACAAACTCAAAGATGGTTAATCCTGAACAATCCCAGAGCAAAACTGTTGCATCAAAATACAATCAACCCCCTGTTCAGCAAAAATACGAGTATACGCAGAATCAAAAAAAGCAATCTGCCGCATATTCCAAAACAGCTTCCCCCAATACTCGTCAACAGCAACCTACCCCGAAATACACAAAACCAGGGCAATATCAATCTCCTCAAAATCAGACAAAAACACAAAACTACACCTCCCCTACCTACAGACAACCTAAATCCAGTCAGGAGTACCTAAGCCCCAGAAATCAGGTTACGGGAACTTCTGTTCAGCAACAAACGAGGAGTGGACAACCGGCCGCAGGAAGGCCCGCATACTCCCAACCACAGAGACAGTCATTTACTCCCTCCTCGACACAAAGGCAACAACCTGGGTCAACCGGAACCAGGGTTAATCCAACGTCAAGTCCAACCCGGGATTATACTCCTTCAAGAACAACGCCCAGCCGGTCTAATAGCTACTCAACCCCATCCCGGTCGAACAGCTACTCATCTCCCTCAAGATCCAACAGCTACTCCTCTCCTTCCAGATCCAGCAGCCCCTCTTACTCGTCACCTTCCAGGTCCAGCAGTCCTTCCTACTCATCGCCCTCCCGCTCTTCAGGAGGAAGCTCATCTGGTGGTAGTGGAGGTATCAGACACCGATAAGTATATGTGAACTCCATAAAATGTGGCGGAATGAAAAAAATTCTCTTCTTCTCGATATTGGTCATAGCTGTTTCCATCGATCTAACTGCTCAAACTGCTCAGGATGCCTTGCGTTATTCCCGGATCTTCTACAATGGCACCTCGCGGTTTATGGCTAGTGCCGGTGCATTCGGAGCAGTTGGAGCTGATTTTTCAACTCTAGCGACCAACCCTGCCGGCCTCGGATTATACCGAAGCGCTGAGATCACCCTTTCCCCTACCTTCTTCAACAGGTATAACACTGCAGACTATAATGGATACCTAACAACCGATGATAAAGCGAATTTCGCCTTATCAAATTTCGGGTATGTATATACATTTTATACCGGAAAACCAGATCGATCGGGTGGTATAAAATCAATTAGCGTTGCCTTTGGAATGAACCGGCAAAACGATTTTAACAACCGATTGTATATCCAAGGCCCAAATCATACCAGTTCCCTTTTAAATACTTTTACGGATATCTTAAATACACCGCCAATCCTGAAACCCAGGGACGTCAGGTACAACTATCCTTTTGATATCGGACTGGCATACGATTGCGGATTGATCTATTATGACAGCGTTCAGAACAACTACCTGTGCGACATGCCCAATGGAGGTGTTTTCCAGGAAAAGACGATCAATACGTGGGGATCAATCAATGAATTTGAGATTGCTATGGGCGGAAACCTGGATGATAAGTTATATTTCGGAGTTACCCTCGGGATCCCAAGTATTCGGTTTTTTTATCAAAGCATCTACCGGGAAGAAGATACCGGCGACACCATCCCCTACTTTCAATCCCTCAGATATGATTATTCATACGAGACCCATGGGACAGGATTCAATGTTAAAATCGGATTGATTTACCGTCCTGCAAATTGGATCCGGATCGGTGGGGCAATCCATAGTCCTACCTGGTATCCAAATATGTATGATTATTACGCATCAAGCATGTCTGCCACCTACGACAGCGTACTGAATTACCCTGCTCAGTATTCCCCGTCAGGCACATATGAATATCAAATGATGACTCCATTCAGGGCCATCGGAAGCCTTGGCTTTTTCATTGGGAAATATGGATTTATCAGCGGAGAATATGAGTATGTTGATTACAACCAGGCACGGTTCAGATCAGATGGAGATTCTTTCCAGGATGTCAACTCAACAATCACTTCTGATTATTGCTCACCGGTCAACATAAGAGTAGGAACTGAATGGAGAATCTGGTTGTTTCGTGTCAGAGGCGGTTTCGGTTACTATGGATCCCCTGGCAAGAACATTGGAGACCGATATCTGGTGACAGGAGGCTTTGGCATTTACATCAAGCGTTTTTTTGCTGATCTTGCTTATCAGTGGTCAAAAGAAACCTCCACCTACTATCTCTACAATTCCTCTCTTGTCAATGCAACTGACATAGCTACCCAGACAAATTCTGTTACAGCGACAGTAGGATTTAAATTTTAATTCTGCAGCTTTTTAATTCTGTTTAGACCAGCCTTCGCCTTTTGGCGAAGGCTGTTTTCATATTCGTCATACTTCATGGACGCACATAGCCTGAAGTTTGTATCTGCCGCTTGATAGTTACCCTGTTTTTCATAAATCCATCCCAGATTCAGAGCCGCATTGGCTGCATAATAGTGTGGGAGATCCCTGCCGTTTTGGATCGTAGCCTCGTAATATTGAATTGTTTTCGGCATATTTCCCAATGCATGATAAATCCTTCCAAGCCGGTAGGTGTATTCTGTCAGATCTTTCCTGCTTCTAAGATAAGAGTCCAAAGGAGTGTTCAGCAATATTTTCAGTGCATCATGGTAATAACCTCCATCGAAAAGCACCCTTGCCTTAAGAAGCGGAATGGTGGGCATAATCCCGGCCTGATACTCTGAATATGCCTGTTTGTCTTCATCAACGATGGAATTACCTTTTGTCCCTGCAAAAGTGATCTCCTTCCAGTATGACAGTGTATCCCCTTCGAGAAGATATGTCCAGGCCAGTTTCTGATAGCCAGATTTGATATAATTGATCCCGTCAAATTCGTTCACAAACCTACGAAAGTATATCTCAGCACTTGGATCCAAGTGATTCAATCTGACAAGTCCCTCAAGATATTGAAGAAATAGAAATGGATATGTGCCTGGCGGATAATGGTAATGATGAAGAAGCGTTATCACCTCATCATTTTTGCCGTTTTTCAAGAGAATGCTGGACTTTGCATACACGATAAGGGGGCTATGGGCATACGTTTTGAGAAGGGGATCATGATCGAATTTCTGAATTAGAGAAAGAGATTCCTTTTGCTGGTTTAAAAGGTTGGCATCGATGAAAGCCAGGTAAAAACATACTTCCGGTTTAAACAACTGAAAAACCGGCTGATCTCCATTGTAATTCAAAACAGATTGCAACTCCTTCTCCCCCTGGTGGATGGTCCCGTCCAACCCTGCTATATTAACGAGCCACTGATACTGATCAGGAACAAGCCCGACAATGATATGCAGAATCCCCAATCCGACCTGGTTGGGCAGAAATTCAGGGAAAGAGCTCTGGTTTTCCTTCAGGAGAAGATAAGCCCTTCTGATCTCGAAAGCGGCTGTGGTGTATTCTCCGAATTTCAACCTGACAAATGCCCATTGAAGTGTCACACTGGCAATGCAAAAAAGATGATAAGGGGAGTGCTCATCCCCCTGATCCAGTTGATCAAGACGTTCTGATTTATTCCTTTTAAGCGTTTCAAACATTACCTTGTTTTCTCCGGTAAAGAGCTTGAAAAAATCAATGTAATTTTCAAGATAAAGGGGAATTAAATTATCAGGTTGCTCGGTACGTTCCTGAAGTAACAGTGCATTCGCTTCTTCGAATTTGAACTCAAGGATCCTGTGATAAGCCTCCTGGCAGGTTGAATCAAAAAGGTATTGGGAGTAACTTTTACCGGATATAAAAATAAAAGCGCCGAGCAGAACAAAAGACCATCTGCGCAGCGCACTGGATGAAGACCTTGAAGGAAACATTATTTTACATAGTTGACGATTCCGTCATCCACTAGAATTCTTCCACAATATTCACAAACAATAATTTTTTTATGCATTCGGATATCCAGTTGATGCTGTGGAGGAATTTTATTGAAACACCCTCCGCATGCATCCCTTTCAATCTGCACCACGGCAAGACCATTACGGGCATTTTTACGTATCCTTGTGTAGGCTGTCAGCAACCGTTCTTCAATAAATTTTCTGTTTTCTTCCGAATTGACGATCAGTTCATTTTCCTCTTTTTCTGTTTCAGCCACGATGTCATCCAACTCATTCTTCTTGATATCAAGATCATTGCGTCTTTCCTCGAGAACGCTCTGCAGTCGTTCAATCTCTTGTTTTTTTAGATCCAGATTGTTCTGAAATTCCTTGATCCGCTTCTCGGAAAGCTGGATCTCGAGATTCTGAAACTCGATCTCTTTTGTCAATGAATCATACTCCCGGTTGTTCCTGACATTCATTTGCTGTTCTTCGTACCGTTTGATCAGCGCCTGGCTCTCCTTGATCGAATTTTTCTTTTCCATCATGGATTTTTCAATCATTACTGTCTCCTGAATATAATTATCCAGACGGGTTTCAAGTCCCGCAATTTCATCTTCGAGGTCCTGAACCTCAAGGGGAAGTTCTCCCCGGATGATCCTGATCTTGTCAACCTGTGAATCTATCTGCTGAAGATTGTACAAAGCGACCAACTTCTGTTCATTGGAGAATTCCAGCTTCTCGTCAGCTTGCTCTTTTTTCGTTTTTGATTCGGTGGCTACAGGCTCCTTCACAATGATTTCCTCTTTGGCGCCCTCTTTAACAGTCTCTTTTTTTGTCACCTTCTTGGGTTTGGGTTCTTCTTTCTTTTTGAGCTTGGAAGGCTCGGAAGTTGCTACTGGATTGCTTGTTTTTTTAGCCATATGCTAGCTCTTATGAATAGATTATAGGGTTTGTCTCACGCTCTGAAACGAGGACTGCAAAATTAGGAAATTTTTCGATAAGTATCTCTTTCAGGATCCCTTTCACAAAGTGTTCGCTCTCATAATGACCTATATCGATCAACAATACATCTTGCCGTGCTTCCTGAAAATCATGATATTTTAGATCAGCCGTCAGGAAAGCATCGATGCCTTTTTGGTAAACATTCGGTAAAAGAAATGATCCTGAACCACTGCTTACAGCAACTGACCGGATCAACTTATCCGCTGGTCTGTTGGATCGGATTGTGTGGAGCTGCAACGATTCTTTTATCAACTTTATAAATTCCCGCTGATCCAGTGGTTGAGGAAGATTACCATACACACCTGATCCCGCTTGCCCGTAAAAATTATCCAATGAATAAATGTCATAAGCAACCTCTTCGTATGGATGGCTCTCCATCAGAGCGTTGAGGATTTCTTTCTGATTGGCAAATGGAAAAATAACCTCGATACGGATCTCTTCCTCGAAATGCATCCGGTTTTTTTCTCCCACAAAAGGGTTAGTGTTCTCTGAAGCTCTGAAAGTACCTGAACCGGGAGCGTTGAAACTGCACTGGTCGTACTCGCCTATCTGTCCTGCTCCAGCACAAAACAATGATTCCCTTACCTGATCTGCATGAGCAACCGGGCAAAAAGTGACCAGCTTCTTCAATAATCCCTTCTTAGGCTGGAGAATCCTGATGGAATCCAGTCCGATTTTCCGGCCAAGAAGGTGATTGAGGCTGTTATTCCTGTTGTCCAAATTGGTATGGACAGCCAGGATCGAGAGATCGTTTTTAATGGCAAACCGTATTGTCCCATATTCGGTCAAACGGGGTGTAATACTGGATATTTCTTTGAATATCAATGGATGATGAGAGATAACCAAGTTGCAACCTCTCTCTTTAGCTTCCTGAAGCACTTCCAATGAAGTATCAAGACTTACAAGAATCCCCGTAATCTCCTGTTCGGGGTCCCCGATCATCAATCCTGAGTTGTCCCAATCCTCCTGGTACTCGAATGAAGCCCATGCTTCCACTGCTGTAATGACCTCTTTCAGTTTCATCATTTTTATCTTATTGCTTCAAAATTAGTGAATGGCCGGTAAAAATCCAACTCATGAAAAAAGGACGCGAATTGTTCGCAATGTTGTTGATAACTTGTGAAAGAAAAGAGCCAGGGACGTTGAAAATATTTCAATCTTTGATTTATGAAATCGTCCCTGGTTTTCATTGTCGACAAAAATCCTGTTCAAAGCAGTCTTCTTAAGTACCATCTTATCATTCAGCGTTTTGCAAACGTTCAGTTGTACCACTCGGCAGAAGAGTGTCTTTACCGTTTAAAAAAAGGAGTCGTGCCTGATTTCCTGATCACCGAATATCACCTCTCTGATCACAACGGCTTAGATTTTCTGAGGCTTGTCAAGCAACATTCGCCATCCACCCGTGTGATCTTTTTCTCTGATTTTGACGATCCGTTACTTGCCATGCAGTTGATTGATTCAGGCGCATCTGATTATATTATGAAAACGGGTAAGCTTGATCAAGGAATCAAAAACCTGATAAAGAACATTGAATTCCTGCAACGGGAAGAAATTCGTAATGGTTGATCCCGCTGTTTTCAACAATGTTAGGGGATTTTCCTAACAGAATTGGATTTTATCAGATTTTTTTGTAATTTTCGCCTCTCCCTGGTGAAAATGAAGTTTTATCAAGTATTTTTATTACCGTTTGCCTTTGTTTACGGATTGGCCCTGATGGTTCGTAACTGGCTGTTTACCATCAGATTAATTCCATCCACTTCCTTTGATATACCAGTAATTGTTATAGGGAACCTCTCCTTTGGCGGAACCGGAAAAACCCCTCACATTGAATACCTGATCAGAATCCTCAGAGAGCGTTTCCTGGTTGCTACCCTCAGCAGAGGATACAGAAGATCCAGTAAGGGTTTTGTACTTGTATCCAAAAGATCTGCCTATAAGCATGTCGGCGATGAGCCATTGCAATTTGCTAAAAAATTTGATGACATCAAGGTAGCCGTTGATGAGAACAGAGTGGAAGGAATTGAAATTCTTCACAATAAATTTCCCAAGCTGGATATCATTCTGCTTGATGACGGGTTTCAGCACCGGCGGATCCGCCCAGGGTTATCAATCCTGCTTACGGATTTCCATAAATTATATACCGATGATTTCGTCGTTCCTTCAGGAACATTGAGGGAATTCTGCTGTGGAGCCAGCCGGGCCGATATCATCATCGTCACAAAGACCCCAAAAATATTTTCCCCCATTACCAGGCGGCGGATCACAAACGAATTGCATCCCAGGCACCATCAGAAAATTTTCTTCTCCTTCATCCAATATGGTGAGCCGTTGATCGTAACGCCTGCATCCACCTCTCTTGAGCCCTATTCGTGCTCCAGAATCCTGCTTTTCACCGGCATTGCGAATGATTATCCGATCCGTGAGCACCTTAAAAGACACTGCCGTGAGTTGGAGGTAATGAAATTTCCTGACCATCATCCCTATACTCTGGATGACCTGAAGAAAATCAAGAATCACTTCGATGCCTTACCAGGTAGAAAAAAGGTTATTTTCACAACAGAAAAAGATCTGATGCGTTTAAAAACACCGGAACTAAGTAATTTTCTCAAACGATTGCCGTTGTTTTACCTGCCAATGGCCATCGAGTTCCATGGTGATGATAAAAAACAATTCGATCAAATGATCCTGAATTATGTTGGAGAAAATACACGAGACGTTAAATTACCTGAGGAGTAAGACATCCATTCAACCTGAAATCGGAATTATTCTTGGCACCGGGCTGGGTGATCTTGTCAATGAAATCGAGATCGAGCATGCCATACCGTATAAATTCATTCCGAATTTTCCTGTTTCGACGGTAGAGGGGCATCAAGGGCAACTGATCTTCGGCAATATGTCGGGGCACCATGTGATCGCCATGCAGGGACGGTTTCATTATTACGAGGGGTACACCATGCAGGAGATTGCCTTCCCAATCAGGATTATGAAATACCTGGGGGTATCATTGCTGATCCTCTCCAATGCAAGCGGGGGATTGAATCCTGCATTCAACATCGGGGATCTGATGGTTATCAGGGACCATATCAACCTGATGGGAACAAATCCTTTGCTCGGTCCGAATGACCCTGAACTGGGCCCCCGGTTCCTTGATATGAGTGAAGCCTACGACCCTGTTTTGGTTGAGAGAGTGATGGCCATTGCCTATCGCCACCAGATCCAGCTTCGCGAAGGGGTGTATGCTGCTGTTACCGGGCCTACATTTGAAACGCCAGCTGAGTACAACTACATCCGGACAATCGGTGCAGATGCTGTAGGAATGTCGACCGTTCCGGAAGTGATTACAGCCCACCACATCGGAATGAGATGTTTGGCTGTTTCGGTGATTACCGACCTGGGTGTGCTTGGAAAGATCGTGGAAGTCTCCCATCAGGATGTGATCGATGCTGCCGGAAGGTCTGAACCCATCATGGCCAGGATCATCAAAGAGCTTCTAACAGAGGTATAAGGTCAGAGAAAGGCTTCGAGCACTTTGAGTTTCCAATGCTCCCCTATCCTGTATTTTCGCTTTCCCAGGGAATACCAGATCAGTCCGGAGGAGGCAATCCCCGCGCTGGTCAATAAAAACACCGGATCGATCACTGGATTGTTATGGGAGATATTGTTGATGCAAGTGATCGAGAGCAGAATTCCTCCACCGACGACCATTCTCAATCCATTTGCCTTCCGGTTCCTGTATATTTTCTCAATATATAAAATGTCGCTGAGGGCTATTGAATACTCGCCACGGACCGTTATGGAAGAATCCGTGATCCTGGTGATATCTTCCCGGATATGGAATGATCCGATCCTGGTGCAGAGGCGGATCTCATCCCCCTCCCGGAAGGTAAAATAACGTCCCGTCCCGACCTTCTCCAGCACCAGGACTTTTTGTGCTGAAACACTGCTCAGGCACAACAACAGTATCCCTATGATCAGACACCTCACAAGCCACGCTATTTAGAAACGAAAATAAACAAATCTTACACATAAACGGAAAATCCGGAATACGTAACTTTGCGGCCTCATCATGGTCCGGGTATCTATAGTTGTTTTTTTTATAATCCTGATTGCCGGCAGTGCCCCGGATGGTTTGAAACAGGAGGGAACTCAGTTTTCCGGTACCAGAAAGTTCTACCAGGGAGAAAATGCACGGAAAGTGCATCCATTGACGTTTACCGTGATTCCCCAATATTATCCATTGTCCAGAATGAGACCGGATTATCAGGTGGATTTCTCAGTATATCTTCCTGAAAAGAAGATCAGAAGAGACCCCGATCTTCTTTTTCCCCTCTCACAACTTCAGAGCCGCTTTCCCGACCTCGACCTGAATGAGCCCCTGAACCGGAAACTGGCATTGAACTTTCTTGAGAATGATGAGTACACTTCCATGATCACACTGAGCAGGGAGCGGTATTTTCAGCTTCAGCTTGATAACGACATCTTCAATTATACTGACAGGTATTACACCAACGGAATCCATATACGGATAATTTCACCCCTCATGAGCCAGAATCCGTTAGCTAAGCTTTTAGTTCCCTATTGGGGTGAAGGGATAAATTACTACGGCCTCTCCATTGCCCAGGATATGTATACTCCATCCACCACAAAACTAGGTGGCATCCTGGAGAATGACAGGCCCTATGCCGCCTATTTGTATGTTGGCAATTGCAAGACAACCAATGATATACAGCACAGGATCAGGCTGTCAAGTGCCATCCAGGTCGGAATCATCGGGCCTGCCTCCCTGGGAGAATTTGTCCAGCGTACATTCCACAATGCCATACCTACCAATAATGAGCCCCTCGGATGGGAATACCAGATCAGGAATGACCTCCTGCTGAATTATTATGTGCGGATAGAAAAGGGGATCATTACGATCCCCGGCCTTGACATTTTGTTGAACGGATCAGGAAGCATCGGGACGGTCTTCACCAATTTTTCCGGCGGTATCTATTTCAGGGCAGGTTGGTTTAATCCTTACTTCTCGAATCTCTTCTTCTCCAAACGATCCATCAACAAAACCCGTCATGCACGGAATGTTCAGTTCTATTTTTTCACTGAATTCTCAGGGAAAGCGGTCGGGTATGATGCCACACTTCATGGGGGGGTGTTCAACCATTCCAGCCCTTATACCATTCCCGACGCGAACATCAGCCGGCTTACATTCAAAGGATCGGGAGGGATCGTTTTCTCTTATGGTGGGGTCCAGGTGAAAGGAGAACAATTCCTGCTCAGCCCTGAATTCTCGGATGGATGGTGGCATAAATGGTTAAGCATTGAGCTCTCTTTCAGCTTCTGATGTTGAAAACTTTAATCTTCATCTTTTGAATATTTCTCTTCGGGAAGTTTTACTTTTGGCCAATGGAAGAGTTGAAAAACGCGGGCCCTGATCCCCTTGGTCAGGAAATAAAACAATTGCACGAAGCGCAGCACACCCAGAGAAAAAGGGTTAAGAAAAGCCCTGTGGCCGAGCTGTTGATTGATCATGGTAAAGTTCCTCCGCAGGCGGTTGACCTGGAAGAAGCTGTGCTTGGCGCCATGATGCTCGAGAAGGATCCCTTGACGGAGGTTATTGAGATCCTGAAACCGGAAATCTTCTATAAAGAGGCTCATCAGATCATCTTTGCTGCTATCCAGAAATTATTTGCAAGCAATGAACCTGTTGATATTCTGACAGTTACTGAGTCGCTACGAAAGAGTGGCGAATTGGATCTTGTAGGGGGGGCCTACTATATCACAATGCTGACGAACCGGGTGGCATCGGCTGCCAATATTGAATACCATGCCCATATTCTTCTCCAGAAATATATTCAGCGGGAACTCATTCATATCTCATCGGAGATTATCAAAGATGCATACGAAGACACCACAGATGTCTTCGAGCTGCTTGACAAAGCCGAGAATAATCTCTTCTATATAAGCGAGAACAGCTTGCGGAGGACTTACCGCTCCATGCAATCCCTCATGAAAGAGGCAATCCAGGAGATCGCAGCAGGACAGAAGCATGAGGGGCACCTGCGGGGTGTCGGTTCGGGTTTTACGGAACTTGACCGGGTAACGGGAGGATGGCAGCGTTCCGATCTGGTCATCCTTGCTTCCCGCCCCGGGATGGGGAAAACAGCGTTTGCCCTTACCATGGCCAGAAACGCCGCCGTGAACTTCAACAAACCTGTTGCTGTATTTTCTCTTGAGATGTCAGCCGTTCAGTTGGTAACCCGTTTGATTGCCAGTGAAACAGGGATTCCTGCGGAAAAGTTAAAAAAAGGAACGCTAGATACCAATGAGTGGAATCTCCTCAACAGCAAAGTCAGCCATCTGATTGACGCTCCCTTATATATTGATGATACGCCGGCTCTTACCATTTTTGAGCTTCGGGCAAAAAGCCGGAGGCTCAGGCAACAGCACAACATTGAGATGATCATCCTTGACTACATGCAATTGATGCAGGGTGGTGCAGAGCATAAAGGGAACCGGGAACAGGAGATCAGCAGCATATCCAGATCACTAAAGGCCTTGGCAAAGGAGCTGGCCGTCCCCATCATTGCGCTGTCACAGCTCAGCCGTGAAGTGGAAAAGAGGGGAGGCACAAAAAAGCCGATCCTTTCCGACCTCAGGGAATCCGGATCCATCGAACAGGACGCCGATATGGTCCTTTTCATCTACCGCCCGGAGTATTACAAGATTGATGTAGATGAGCAGGGAGATTCCACTGCCGGTCTGGCTGAGATCGGGATTGCAAAGAACCGGAGCGGACCTACCAAAGACATCAAATTGCGTTTTGTTGCCAAGTATGCGAAATTCATGGATTACGGGGAAGATTTTGCCTTTGCTGATACTATTCCTGCGAACGACTCGTTTGATGGAAAGGTCAGGACCCGAAATGTCATGTCCAGAATGGATGAAATTGACCATGACGAGAGCAATCCGGATGACATCCCATTTTAAGCTTCCCAGGCATCTATTCATTCTTGCCCTGATACTTGTCTCTAAAATCTCCCTGGGAATATACCTGCTCATTCCTATGGATGACACCCAGAAAGACCATCTCAAAGCCTATGGCGTTGCCTACTGGGTCCTGCAACGGGATGTTGAGGTCAGCTGGCTGCTGAATTACCACGGAGGAAGTTTCATGATCCCCTATACCCAGGAGATCGAGCTGGAGTGCCAGGTCCGCGGTGTCACCTCCCAGGTGATCAGTGATGCACAGGCCAGTGCGATCCTGCTGGAGATCTCTGATCCTGAGGTCAACATGGAGACGATCAAACTTCACAAAGCGCCCAGAATTGCTGTTTATTCTCCAAAGAACAAGCAGCCGTGGGATGATGCGGTGACGCTGGTCCTCACCTACGCCGAGATCCCCTACGATGTGGTTTACGACGAGGAGATCCTGTCGGGGATTCTTCCGCTTTATGACTGGCTACACCTGCATCACGAAGATTTTACGGGACAGTACGGAAAATTCTGGGCTGCCTATAAGCAGACTGCCTGGTACCAGGAGGATGTGAGGCTAAACGAAGAGCTTGCGAAGCGGTTGGGCTTCAGCAAAGTATCACAAATGAAGCTGGAAACCGCAAAAAAGATCCGGGATTTCGTCGCCGGAGGCGGATATCTTTTTTCCATGTGTTCGGCTCCCGACAGCTATGACGTCGCATTGGCAGCAGAGGGAATTGATATCTGCGATGTGATGTTTGACGGAGACCCGGCCGATCCGGGTACGAACAGCAAACTGGATTACTCCAAGTGTTTTGCATTTGAGAATTTCACCGTCAGTCAGAATCCTTACGAATACGAGATCTCCTCTATCGATGCTACGAATACGCGACCGAAGGGGTTAAACCCATCGACAGATTTCTTCATCCTTTTTGATTTCTCAGCCAAATGGGACCCTGTACCATCCATGCTTTGCCAGGATCATGTCACCATGATTTCTGGTTTCATGGGGCAATCCACGGCCTTCCGGAAAGAATTTGTGAAACCAAACACACTTATTATGGGGGAGAGTAAAGCATTAGGTGAAGTGAGGTACATTCATGGTGATTATGGCAAAGGTACCTGGACTTTTCTCGGAGGGCATGATCCTGAAGATTATCAGCACATGGTTGGAGACCCGCCTACAGATCTTAACCTCCATCCCAACTCTCCCGGATACAGGCTGATCCTGAACAACATCCTTTTCCCCGCAGCCCGGAAGGAGAAGAGGAAGACATAGGAAAGTTGGAAATTAGGAAATTGGGGAATTAGGAAAGTTGATCGGAGAGGCGTAAGGGTGTGAGAGTTTATTGCCTATTACCTTCTTATTCTATCGAAAATAAAGTAGGTATAGCCGAAATCATTTTTCTCATCAGGAGGGTAATCATCTTTTGAGATCAGTTCCCAATCCAGCAGGTGGAGGTCAGGGAAAAATGTATCCCCCTCAAACGATTTATGAACCTGAGTAAGGTAGAGACGGTCAGTAAAAGGTAAAAACTGTTTGTAGATGGAGGCGCCCCCGATGATGAAATTTTCCTCCTCCGGTCGACACAGGCTGATTGCACCTTCAATGGATGTGACCATTTCTGCATCATTGAAATGATCGCTGGGATCATCTGTGATGATGATATTTCTCCTGTTCGGCAACGGACGGGTTGGCAGGGAGAACCATGTGTTTTTACCCATAATGACGGTATGGCCTGTGGTCAGACGTTTAAACCGTTTCAGGTCTTCCGGGATATGCCAAAGCAACTGGTTATCTTTTCCGATGGCATGATTTTCAGCGATGGCGACGATGATCGATATCATTGGCTGGAATTTAAACAGAGATCTCTCCCTTAATATGGGGATGTGATTGATAATTTGTCAGGGTGAAATCTTCATATACGAAATCAAAGAGGTTTGTTTTATCCGGGTTCAACCGCATGGATGGCAGTGGAAATGGTTCGCGGGTCAGTTGGAGACGCACCTGGTCAAGGTGGTTCAGGTAGATATGGGCATCGCCGAGGGTATGGATGAATTCGCCGGGCTTCAGCCCGGTCACCTGGGCCATCATCAGCAATAACAGCGAGTATGAGGCAATGTTGAACGGTACTCCGAGAAAGATATCGCAGCTCCTCTGGTACATCTGGCATGAGAGTTTTCCGTCAGCCACATAGAACTGAAACAGCAGGTGACATGGGGGCATTGCCATTTTATCCAGTTCTCCGACATTCCAGGCAGAGACGATATGCCTTCGGGAGTCGGGATTGGATTGTAATGAATCCAACACATGGGAAATCTGGTCGACATGGGATCCGTCTGCTTTGGGCCAGGAACGCCACTGATAGCCATATACATGGCCCAGGTCCCCGTCTGCATCAGCCCATTCATCCCATATTGTGACATTATGATCATGAAGGTAACTGATATTCGTTTCCCCTCTCAGAAACCATAACAGTTCGTGGATGATCGAACGAAGGTGCAGTTTCTTCGTGGTCAAAACAGGGAAGCCGTCCTTCAGGTTGAAGCGCATCTGGTACCCAAACACACTCAGGGTACCGGTTCCGGTACGGTCGGATTTCCGGACTCCGTTAGTCATTACATGGTCAAGCAGATCAAGGTACTGTTTCATACTTTTAATTACAGCATCATTCCGGCAAGTGTTGCCGATACATAGGAGGCCAGGGTGCCACAGACCATGGCAACCAGCCCTAGTTTGGCCAGGTCGCGGCGCCGGTTTGGCGCTAGTTCTCCGATCCCTCCGATCTGAATCGCCACGGAGCTGAAGTTGGCAAATCCGCAGAGTGCGAAGCTCGCGATAATGAGGGCTTTAGGCGACAATGATTTCGTCGCGATCATCGGGGAGAGATCTGTATAGGCGACAAATTCGTTGATCACCAGTTTCGTTCCCATCAAGGACCCTACTGTATGTGCCTCATTCCAGGGGACACCCATGGCCCAGGCAAAGATGGAAAAGAATGAGCCGAGGATATCCCTGAGCCGGAGATCTTCCAGGTTCCACCCGATGGCATTCAGGCTCAGCCCTGTCATGGCCACCAGATGGCCAAGCCACCCCAGAAGGGCATCCACCAGAGCGATCAGGGCGATCATCCCGATCAGCATGGCAATAACGTTGATGCTGATCCGCATCCCGTCACTGGCCCCGTGGGCAATGGCATCCATCAGGTTGGCATGGGTCCTTTTCACCTCCAGTTTCACCTTTCCTTTTGTTTCCGATTCCTGAGTCTCAGGATAGACAATTTTCGAAATAACCAGCGCTCCGGGCGCAGCCATGAGGCTGGCAGCCAGGAGGTAGGAAGCTGGCACTCCCATCGCCACATAGACAGCCAGCACACCGCCGGCAATACAGGCCATGCTTCCGGACATGGATGCCATCAGTTCCGACATGGTCATACCGGAGATATAGGGCCTGATCAGGATCTGGGCCTCTACCTGGCCGACAAAGGCACTGGCCACATTGGATAGCGCTTCACTTCCGCTGACACGCATCACATAGTAAACACCCCTGGCAATGACAGCAACCACCCTTTGAAGCAGCCCGATATGGTATCCGATGGCTACCAACACACAAACAAAGATAATCGTGGGAATTAGGGTAAAAATGAAAATGAAGCTATGCCCAGGCCCAACCACATTATTCAAAATATCGCCATCGGCAAGAAAACCAAAACAGAACCGGGCTCCTTCCATACTGAAGTCGAGTAGTTTCTGTATTCCGAAACCGATCTTCTCAAAGATCAGTCGCCCGATAGGCACTTTCAATACGAAGAATGCGGTTCCTACCTGAAGAATGATACCGCTTATTACCAGACGGAAGTTGATCGCCTTTCGGTTGTTTGACATCAGGAAGGCGATCCCAAAGATCAGCACAAGTCCAATAATTCCGGTAAATCTCTCCATACAGTGTTTTCAGGCATGAAACATGCAATGCAACATAGTCAGCTACGGAGATCTGTGGTCAGGTCTCCCGTTTTCTTTTTGTGATTTCGTCCCGGATCATGGAAGCCTTTTCATACTCCTCGTTTTCAACAGCTTTTTTAAGCAACTGTTTCAGCTCGGAGACTGTATAAACGGAGAGATCATCTTTCAGCTCGTTGGGAATCTCAGGTTCTGTTTCCGGAGCAGGAGGTTCCTTCTGTTCATCGTCCATAATGATCCCGGCGGCAACCATGATATTTTCGTAGGTATAGATCGGACAATTAAATCTTAGCGCCAGGGCGATGGCATCTGAAGTCCTGGAGTCCACTTCCTGCACGGTTTTTCCATCGGTGCAGACGAGGACAGCAAAGAAAACACCTTCACTGAATTTATTGATAATTACCTCCGTGACATTGATATGAAAAGAATCCGCAAAGGATTTGAAGAGATCATGTGTCAGAGGACGGGGGGTCTTGATTTTTTCTATCTCGATGGCAATTGCCTGTGCTTCAAAACTCCCAATGATAATAGGCAGCCGTCTCTTACCCTCCTGCTCGCCAAGAATGATGGCATAGGCGCCACTTTGTGATTGGCTGTAAGACATGCCAATAATTTCAAGCCGAAGCTTCTCCATTCCCTACCTTGTTTCCTATACACAAACCTACGTGATTTTTATGAATGCGGCAAATAACTGTGGAAAAAATCCACTCTATGTTAGAAAAATTGTCTTATTTTTGCCGGTATTAAAACATTAAACATAAATACATTCATATGAAGCGATTAACAACAGTTTTCATTGCAATGCTTGTTCCTTTTCTCAGCATGGCTAGTGAAGCGGATCTGGTCATCCCTGAGCTTACTCCTGCCCAGAATAATTTATTGTACCTGGGATTCATCATCGTGATCCTGGGGTTATTGTTCGGCTGGTATCAGTTTACCCAAGTGAAAAAACTGAAAGCTCACCGATCGATGCTGGAGGTTGCAAAAGTGATCTTTGTGACTTGTAAAACCTACCTGATTCAGCAGGGAAAATTCCTGATCATTCTTTTTGCGATCATCGGATTGTGCATCGCCTTCTATTTCGGCTACCTGCAGGATAACTCCTTTGGCGGTGTGATGCTGATCCTTGCATGGACCGTGATCGGGATCCTCGGTTCATACGGAGTTGCCTGGTTCGGTATCCGGATGAACACGCTGGCAAACAGCCGGATGGCATTCGCCTCCCTGGAACGGAAACCGTTGAAACTGTTGAACATCCCCCTGAATGCCGGAATGAGCATCGGGGTTGCCCTGGTGAGTGTGGAGCTCATCATGATGCTGATCATTCTGCTCTTTGTCCCCCGGGAGTATGCCGGAGCCAGTTTCATCGGATTTGCGGTGGGGGAATCGCTTGGAGCATCTGCCCTTCGTATTGCCGGAGGTATTTTCACTAAGATCGCTGATATCGGTTCCGACCTGATGAAGGTTGTTTTTGGGATCAAGGAAGACGATCCCCGGAACCCCGGTGTCATTGCCGACTGTACTGGTGACAATGCCGGGGACAGTGTGGGCCCGACTGCCGACGGATTTGAGACCTATGGTGTGACCGGTGTGGCTCTCATTGCCTTCATCGTTCTTGCCATAACCAATATTGATTACCAGACACAGTTGCTTACCTGGATCTTTGTGATGCGTATTTTAATGGTGGTCACCTCTGTCGGTGCCTTTTATATCAACAAACTCATCAGCCAGGCACGATACAGCCATGCAGATGATCTCGACTTCGAGAAGCCGTTGACCAATCTGGTATGGATCACCTCCATTCTTTCCATTATTGCCACCTTTGCCGCCAGCTACTGGCAGCTTAGCAGCTTGCCCCACAACCTCTGGCTGACCCTCTCCATCATCATCAGCTGCGGCACCCTGGGTGCGGCTCTGATCCCTGAATTCACCAAGATCTTCACCAGTCCGAAATCAAAGCACGTGCACGAAGTGGTCACCGCTTCCAAGGAGGGCGGCGCCTCGCTGAACATTCTCTCCGGGCTTGTAGCAGGTAATTTCAGCGCTTTCTGGCAAGGGATGGTATTCCTGGTACTGATGTTCATCGCATACTATGCCAGCCAGATGGGGCTGAGTGAAATGATGATCTATCCCTCCATCTTTGCCTTTGGATTGGTTGCATTCGGATTCCTGGGGATGGGACCGGTAACGATCGCTGTGGACAGTTATGGTCCGGTGACGGACAATGCACAGTCAGTCTATGAATTGTCCCTGATTGAAGAGGATATTGAAAGGACCACGGCCGAAGTGGAAAAAGAGTTCGGCTTCAAGCCCGACTTTGAAAAAGCAAAGCACTACCTGGAAGCCAACGACGGAGCCGGCAATACGTTTAAAGCCACGGCCAAGCCGGTGTTGATCGGCACCGCTGTGGTTGGTGCCACCACCATGATCTTTTCACTCATCCTGATCATCAAAAAGCATTTCGGAATTGAGCCCGAGCAGATCCTGAATGTTCTCAATCCATACACCATTCTTGGTTTTCTGACTGGCGGAGCCGTGATCTACTGGTTCTCAGGAGCCTCCATCCAGGCTGTCACCACCGGAGCTTACCGGGCTGTTGAATACATTAAAAAGAATATCAACCTCGACAAAAACGCCGAAAAGAAGGCATCGGCTGAAAAGTCGAAAGAGGTAGTCAAGATCTGTACGCAATATGCCCAAACCGGGATGTTCAATATTTTCGTTGCCATCTTCTCCATGGCGCTTGCGATCGCTTTCCTCTCAGGATACCGGAACCTGGATGCCACAACGGCCGCAGGAACCTTTGCGGCCGCCTCCTTTTTTGTTGCATACCTGCTTTCCATTGCCTTCTTCGGGTTATTCCAGGCCATTTTCATGGCCAATGGCGGAGGTGCCTGGGATAACGCGAAGAAAGTGGTAGAGGTGGATATGAAGGAAAAAGGGACCCCGCTTCATGAAGCTACGGTGGTTGGTGATACCGTAGGAGATCCTTTCAAGGACACCTCCTCTGTTGCCTTAAATCCCATCATCAAGTTTACCACACTGTTCGGTCTGCTTGCCATGGAAATTGCTATTTCCGAGGACTTTTACCGGATCGCTCCATATATTGGGGGCATCTTTGCCCTGATCGCCCTCTATTTTGTCTACCGTTCCTTCTACAATATGCGGATAAAACAATAACCGCCCACTGAACACTGCCTGCGAGTTACTTTTAAAGGCATGAAGTCTCCTCCGATTCCTTCATGCCTTTTTTCTTTTCCGAGGCAACCTTTTCATTACTTTGGGTTTATAGTGATGGAACCGGTGATGAATGAAGAGCGAGGAGATCTTAGTCAGGGATATCAAACAAAACAGAAACGGGGCCCTTGCTGTTCTATATGACCGGTATGCCCCCATTTTCCTGAGCATCAGCCTGAGGTACTGCGGGAACCGTCAGGATGCCGAAGATGTGCTTCATGACGGATTCATCAAGATCATTAAACATCTCCATTCATTCAAATTCAGTTCGTCCGGATCCTTTGAAGGCTGGATGAAACGGATCATAATCAATACAGCCCTCAATTTCCTCCGGGACCGGAATAAAGAGTCCCGGTTCGCTGATGTTAACCAGTTCAGGGACGGGATCACTGACCCGGACGATGAACAGGACCCTTGGAAAGAGTTGGATGATCAGATCACGAAAGAGCAGATCATGGGAATGATCTGTGACATGCCGTTGGGATACAGGACCGTATTCAATTTGTATGTATTTGAAGCGTACTCACACAGGGAGATCGCAGAAAAACTGCAGGTTTCCGAGAACACCTCAAAATCCCAGCTTTCAAAAGCAAGGATCTTTCTCAGAAAAAAGATTAACGAGGTGGTGGTGAACCAAAAAGTTGGATCATGAAACGAGAAAAACATCCGGTGGATGATTTCTTTAAGAATGCGTTGCAGGGTTATCAGGTAAAGCCCAGGGATGAGCAAAAGCAGCGTTTTATCAAAGAGATTGAAACCATAAGGACAAGTGGTAATCGAACCCGCTTCCCCTGGCTCCTTTTCATAGGGGGCCTGGCTGTGATAGGGACAGCCCTGTTATTCCTGCTGAATCAACCGCACCAGGCTGATCATCCAATCATCAGCACAACTCTTTCCTCTTTCCCGGAATCCGGTTTCCCGACTCATCCCACCTCTGCTCCCACGAATTCCTTTATCAATGAACCTCCCTCCACTGCTCTTCCACTTCCAACCACTGAAGCTATGGAGGTTACACCCATCACGGCACCTCCAATATTATCGGAAATTCCTATTGAGGTAATACCGAATGATCCTTCTCCGGTCATGATAAGTTCGCAACCCACTGAGGATGCTGCCGCCCGTCCGTCACCCGAAAGACAGCCCAATCCAGATGTAGAGGAGGCATTCCATCGATCGCCCGACAGCTTGTCAAACCCTTCTGAAACCCTTCCGGAGGACGATACTGTACCCGTAACTGAACAAATTCCTTCATCAGATAAGGGGAAAAAACGGGCAGAAACCTCTGACTGGAAATTTGCCACTTCTGTCTATTACGCACCCGAATGGATGTTCAATACCCTGGAAGGGAACAAGTTCGTTTCCAACTTCGGTTTGGAAGAGAACTTCAGGTACGGCAGATATTCCGTGCGGACAGGTATTGGTTTATCCATTACCAAAGGCACCAATGAACTGGTGGTTGAGTACAACGACTTCCTGGGCTCCTATCAGCAACTGGATTCCATGAGCTTCAGTTGGGACGAACAGCATTACCACCTGATCCCCTCCTATTACCTTTCCAACCAGGATGTTTGGGACAGCCTGATCCGGCTGGATTATCCGAGAATAATCAAACGGTACACCTATCTGCAGATCCCGTTGATCCTGGGATATGACATCATTCAGAAGAAAAGATTCTCGTTTGGATTCAGGGCCGGCCCTTTGCTATCGATTCTGATCAATACGACCACCCTTTCCGGGAATTATGATCCGGGAAAAAACCGGATCGTACAGGTTAACCAGGTGACACCCGACCGGATTCAGACCAACTGGCAGATCATGGCTGGGATTAATCTATCTTTGCCTGTATGGGGAAGGGTGACTTTGGAATTAGAACCGGAAATCAAGTACTATTTCAATTCTGTTTATGAGAAATCCAGTATCACAAAAAAACCATGGTCACTGGGTTTGCGGGCATCCGTCAGGATCCGGAACAACTAATTCGCGACCCCTCCAGGCAACCAACTAAAAGCCCCGTGTTTATATATCAGTAGAAACCCTAAAACCACTGACATGAAACGTTTTCTTCTCCCCCTCTTATTTCTGATCGTCTCTTTTCCACTGATGTCACAAACCTATGTGGTTGTCACAGGGATGGTGACAGATGAGGTGAATGGCAACGCCATACCGGATCATGAAGTCTACATTAGCTCGGATTCATCAGGAGGCTTCATTTATTATAACACGGTACTGACCGATAACGCAGGACACTATGTAGATTCAATACCTATCAATGTCCCGGCGGACTCGGGCATCTTGTTTGTTTCAACATACGACTGCAATTTCACCTGGATCTCCTATCCCCATTATTTTGGCCCGGGAAACTATTTTCCGGAACAGGATTTTCAGATCTGTACCGATTCCACAGGGGGGTCATGTACGGCATATTTCATCACTTATCAGGATTCGCTTCAAAACAACACGGTGACCTTTGTGGATCAATCAACGGGGAATATCACTCAATGGTACTGGGAATTCGGTGACGGGCAGAGTGCGTCTGGACAGAATCAAGTCCACACTTATTCAGCACCCGGAACCTATACTGTTTGTCTTACCGTTACCGGCTCAGATTCCCTTTGTTTCGACACTTATTGTGTTGATGTTGAGGTGGGCTATACACCGGAGCCCTGCCAGGCACAGTTTACCTATTATCTGGATTCGACCTGGGCAAGTCAGCCTGTTTATTTCATAGACCTTTCCATGGGAGATCTGACGGATTGGCTGTGGGATTTCGGCGACGGCTCTCCCACTTCGTCTGAACAGAATCCGTTTCACATTTTTCCTGAACCCGGCACCTACTATGTTTGCCTTACCGTGTATGGGTTCTATGCCGGGGCCCAGTGTGAGAGCACATGGTGCCAGGAGGTGGTAGTGACCAACAACGTGGGATGCAACAGCTATTTTACATTCCAAAACACCGGACTGGATGTCACCTTTAACGGGTTCATGGTTTACGGACAGCCCGCTTCCTATTCCTGGGATTTCGGGGATGGCCAGACAGGTGAGGGGCAAACGGTCACACATCAGTACGCCATATCAGGGATCTACTTTGTATCACTGACCACCGTGACCCAGGATTCCTCAAATTGCACCTATTCATCCGGTCAGTCCATCACCGTGGGTGACAGCACCCAATGGAACCAGGTTTACGGGCAGGTGTTTGCCGGCAGTTTCCCCCTCGAACTGGGTTCCGTGATGATCTTCTCCCTTGATACCAATCTGAATTATTTCCCCTTCATTGACATATGTCCGGTTGATTCATCCGGGATCTATTATTTCTCTATGGTTCCTCTTGGAAACTACTACATTCAGGCCTTCCCGATACTTCCTGCGGGATATCTTCCCACCTATTACGGGGATGTCCTGAACTGGGAAGATGCCACGCTCATAACCCTTGGAGAACCCAACAACCCATACAACATCAACCTGCTTCCGGCGGAATCCTATGTGCCCGGCATCGGGGCGATCCACGGTCAGATCAATTCAGGAGAGTTGAGATCGGGGATGGTGGATAAGATCACGATGATCCTGATGAATGAGGGAGGAGAGGCGATCTCTTTCCAGTCCGTGGACACTGAAGGCGGGTTTGATTTCCCGGAGCTTGATTACGGGATCTATTACCTCCATGCCGAATTAGCCGGATGTCAGAGTGAAAACATCAAAGTGGAACTCACAACTGAACAGGCTGAAGCGGATGTCGTATTGACCTTTACCGGCAATCATATCCTTGGGCTGGATGAGATGAATCCAACCATGGATGCAGGTGTGGTTTATCCGAATCCTGTCAGTGACCAGGCACAGATCTCCGTCACCCTTTCCGAAAGTTCCCGGCTGCACATTGAACTGGTTGGCCTTGCCGGACAACGCCTCTATTCACGTACTGATCAATTGGGAACTGGGGCTACCACCATCAACATACCGGTACACCAGTTCCGGGAAGGGATGTACCTGTTACGGATGTTCACCGATAACGGGTTGAACATCACCAGAAAATTCATGATATACAGATAAATACAAATACTTGTGATGTTCCAAGGCCGCCTGCAAACAGGCGGCTTTTTTTATTCAGGAAAAGGGTGCATCTTTGCTCCGGGGAATGGAAATGCAAGAGAAATATTCGCTGAAGTCAGTTACAGACGAAGTGGCTGAAGTGGCCGGGATGCTATGGATCAAGGGATGGGCTGAGAGAAATTCGGGGAACATATCGGTCCGCCTCACCGGTTTGATTGAGGATATTTTCCCGGATGGACCTTTTTCTTCTCCGGTTCCTCTGACCGAATCCTTCGGACTACTGGCCGGCGAGTTGTTCCTGTTGACGGGAACCGGTTGCCGGATGCGGAATGTCTCCACACACCCCGAAGACAATCTTCTCCTGATCAGAATCACCCAAGAGGGAGAAAGTTATGAGATGATCACTCCTTCAGGAAAAGTACCGGGTAATGTACTTCCCACCTCTGAGCTGATCTCGCATCTGATGATCCACCGCTATCTGAAGGAACATCAGCCAGCAAAAAGAGGGGTTGTCCATACCCATCCCTCCGAATTGATCGCTCTTTCCCATTCTCCCGTGTATAAGGAGCAGACCCTCCTGAACCGCCTGCTTTGGGGGATGTTGCCCGAAACGACCATCCTGGTGCCGGAAGGGATCGGAGTGGTGCCTTACCGGATGACAGGAAGCAGTGAACTGGCTTATGCCTCTATCAGGGCCCTGCAGGAGCATTCCGTCTTGCTTTGGGAAAAGCACGGTTGTTTGGCCGTCGCCTCCAATGTAACGGAAGCATTTGATTTGATAGACGTTATGGTGAAATCGGCCGATATCCTGCTGAAATGTCTGCATGCCGGATACACTCCTGAAGGATTGAGTGATGAGCAGATCGAAGAACTAAGGGATCGATTTCACCCCAAATGACTTGTATTTACTTTGAATTCTGGTGCAAACATGATACTTTTGCACGCGTTAACCCCAACTGTTTATTAATTAACAAATCCCATGATAACGAATAATTTCGTTTTCCAGCACAATGGCCCGAGACCGGAGGAGATTGAGGCCATGCTGGAGAAAATAGGTGTTTCCTCACTTGACCAGCTTATTAATGAGACAGTCCCTGCCCCGATCAGGGTTTCAGAACCCCTTCATCTTCCTGAGGGCATGAACGAGTACCAATTCCTTACTCACTTGAAAGAGGTCGCTTCCAGGAACAAGACTTACAAGACGTTCATTGGTATGGGCTATTATGATACCATTGTTCCCGGAGTCATCCTCCGGAATATACTGGAGAACCCCGGATGGTACACTGCCTACACCCCCTACCAGGCTGAAATTTCACAGGGGAGACTGGAGGCCCTGCTGAATTTTCAAACGATGGTTTGCAGTCTTACCGGCTTGCCGATAGCCAACGCATCGCTGCTGGATGAAGGGACTGCTGCAGCCGAGGCGATGATCATGATGTTCAACTCCCGCAGCCGGGAGGCGGTGAAACAGGGAGCCAACAAATTCTTTGTTTCCGGAAAGCTGTTCCCTCAGACCATTGATGTGATCAGGACCCGGGCAGTACCTTTAGGAATCGAACTGATTATCGGAGACCATGAGAAGGTTGAATTTACTGAGGATGTTTTCGGAGCTGTGATACAGTATCCGGATGAAAAAGGGGCTGTACATGATTACCGGACATTTGTTGAAAAAGCTCATCAGAAGAATTCCCTCGTTGCCGTAGCAGCTGATATATTGAGTCTCGTCATGCTGGTCCCTCCGGGCGAGTGGGGAGCCGATATTGTGTTCGGATCCACTCAGCGTTTTGGTGTTCCCATGGGATTCGGCGGTCCGCATGCAGCCTATTTCTCCACCAAGGAGGAATTCAAACGCAACATGCCCGGGAGGATCATTGGAATATCCGTTGATGCGAACGGGAACCGGGCGCTCCGGATGGCTTTGCAAACGCGCGAGCAACATATCAAACGAGAGCGGGCGACTTCCAACATCTGCACCTCACAGGTGTTGTTGGCTGTGATGGCGGGCATGTATGCGGTCTATCACGGAGCGAAGGGGCTTTATGAAATTGCACGGCACATCAATATTCTGGCCGGTATTCTAGCCAGGGAACTTCCAAAATATGGTTATAAGCAGTTGAATCCCGATTTTTTTGACACGCTTTATATCCGTATCCCTGATGGGGTTAAGATGCAAGATCTGAAGGCAAGGGCACTCGAGAACAAGCTGAATTTCCGTTACATAGATGACATGCACATCGGGATCAGCATGGATGAAACCAAAGAGCTGGCAGATGTCAACCTGATCCTTTGCACCCTGGCCATGTCGGCCGGACTTTTTTGTTCAGAGATCATCTGTAAATCGGATGAGTGTGATAAGACAAAGACACTTTCAGATCATTTGACCAGAAAATCAAAGATCCTGCCTCAACATGTATTTTCGAAGTATCACTCCGAAACGGAAATGATGCGCTATATCAAACAGCTTGAGGTAAAGGACCTTGCCTTGAACCGATCGATGATACCTTTGGGATCCTGCACGATGAAGCTGAACGCGGCAACCGAGCTGTTCGCCCTGAGCTGGCCTGAATTCGGGAGCATTCATCCTTTCGTGCCCAAAGAGCAGGCCGAAGGGTTCCACTACCTTATTCATGAGCTGGAACATCAGCTTTGTGTGATCACCGGATTTGATGCCGTTTCCTTCATGCCTAACAGCGGGGCTGCCGGAGAATACACCGGTTTGATGGTGATCCGCCAATACCATATCAGCCGGGACGAAGGGCACCGGAATGTCTGCCTGATTCCCTCTTCCGCTCATGGGACCAACCCTGCCAGTGCCGCGATGGCCGGCATGAAGATCGTTGTGATCAAGTGTGACGAAAAAGGCAACATCGATGTCAACGACCTGCGGGAAAAGGCTATCCAGAACAGGGAGAACCTCTCTTCCCTGATGGTGACCTATCCCTCAACCCATGGTGTATTTGAAGAGGAGATCCTGGAGATCTGCCGGATCATTCATGAGAACGGCGGACAGGTATACATGGACGGAGCCAATATGAATGCACAGGTCGGACTGACCAATCCGGCATTCATCGGAGCAGACGTCTGTCACCTGAACCTGCATAAGACCTTCGCGATCCCTCACGGCGGAGGCGGACCCGGCGAAGGTCCGATTGCCGTGGCAAAGCACCTCACTCCGTTTCTCCCCAAACATGTGATCGTTCACACAGGCGGCAAGGAGGGGATTCACGCGGTTGCTTCGGGACCATTTGGAAGTGCTTTCATCCTGACCATCTCGTATGCCTATATCAAAATGATGGGTGGCGCGGGGTTGACCGAAGCCACCAAATACGCCATTCTGAATGCCAACTATCTCAAAGCGGCTCTGAAGCCATATTATCCTATCCTGTATACCGGGAAGCGGGGGCATTGCGCGCATGAAATGATCGTCGACTGCAACGGGATCGCCAGGGAGACGGGCATTGGTGCGATTGATATCGCAAAACGGCTGATGGATTACGGGTTCCACGCGCCTACTGTGGCTTTCCCGGTTCATGGCACCCTTATGGTGGAACCCACTGAAAGCGAACCCTTATCGGAACTGAACCGGTTTATCGAGGCGATGGTTTCCATCAGGGAGGAGATCAATGAGATCAAAGAGGGGAAGGCAGACAAAGAAAACAATGTGGTCAGGAAAGCTCCCCACACGGCCCTCATGGTCTCTGCTGATGCATGGGACCTGCCTTATACACGTCAGAAAGCGGCCTATCCGGCTGATTCGCTGAAAGAGGACAAATACTGGCCCACGGTTACAAGGATCGATGATGCTTTCGGAGACCGTAACCTTGTTTGCGCTTGCGAGGAATAAAAAAGGCGGCCCCAACCACGGGGCCGCCAAGCAACCTAACCTATGAGAAGAAACACTGACTTACAGCCTGTTGAGGCAGTGTAAGATCTTTTGCCATGTTACATCGATCCGGTGATCGAGTCCAACCGAAAACCTGACCAGCCCTTCTGAGAGTCCCATTTGCCTTTGAATTTCATCAGGAACTTCCGAAGAGGTACTTTTCCCTGAATTGCTAAAGAGGGTTTTAAAATATCCGAGACTGACTGCCAGGTATCCCACACCTTCAAGTTCCATCATTTCCATAAACCTGGCAGCCCGTTCGGATGTCTCCAAATCGATAGCAATCATTCCACCAAAACCAAATTCATCATTCATCATTTTTGCTAACAATTCGTGCCCGGGATGATCAGGAAATCCCGGAAAGATCGTTCGCAAACCAAACTCCCTGAATTTTCCGGCAAGGTAAGCGGCATTTTTACTGTGCTGCTGCATCCGGATATGAAGGGTATGCAAATTCTTTAATAGGTATAGGCGCTTAGGTATCCTTCTAAATTCATTATCTGTATTAAGTTTAATGCATCTATAAGCTTTTATTTTATGACCAAAGCGAACATCGTTCCAAATTCACACTCTATATTAC